>Ga0208980_10001396_pt1 | contig 14634 bp, 9 predicted proteins | sample WetSurMetagenome_3_FD_187993 | JGI IMG/M metagenome (GOLD analysis project Ga0208980, IMG submission 187993) | Wetland microbial communities from Twitchell Island in the Sacramento Delta, sample from surface sediment Aug2011 Site A1 Bulk (version 2) | ecosystem: Environmental > Aquatic > Marine... | reverse complement strand
GATGGAGGTATCATATCCATCCGGCAGTCCTGACAATATTTTGTCCACGCCGGCATTTCTTGCAGCAGATCTTATCTTCTCTGCAGATTCCTTTTCATTAATGTTCCCCATGCTGATATTCTCACCTGCCTTCAGATTGTAAAGCATAAAATCCTGGAATACGACTGAAAAGTGTTTACGGTATTCGTCCGGATCGATGTTCACTATATCGGTTCCGTCATATTTGACCGAACCGGAGTCAGGGTCGTAAAGTCTGCAAAGCAGTCTCACCAGCGTACTCTTACCGGCACCATTGGAGCCGACTATAGCCAGAACCTCACCTTTCTTTATCTCAAATGAGACATTATTGATAGTATTCACATCATTGCCCGGATAGGTAAAGGTGAGTCTTTCAACGGCAATGCTGCTTTTCAGAGGAGCCGGGATTACAGCCGGATCTGAAGCTTTTATGTTTTCTGTGAGATTCAGGAATTCAAAGGTGTCTTCAATAAAAAGACTGTCTTCGTATAGTCCTGCCAGCGAACCGAAAAGATCCTTTATATAAATCATTCCCTGCCGGAAGGCAAGCAGAAACATCGCCATCTGTCCGAGTGTGAGTCTCCCGTTAATTGTGCTGTTTGCGATGTACCATAAGGCAATCAGCAGGGCTGTTGATTTGAAGAGATTGGAAACAAGTTCTATGAGGGTTCTTTTCCTGACAATTGCAAGCTCATCCTCTTTTTGTTTAATGAAGGATTTCTTAAACAGTTCTATAAAATAATTTCCCAGTCCGAAAAGCCTTATCTCCCGCGAAGGCCGGTCACCGGTGAGAAGCCAGTTGAAATAGGCTGATTTTCTGGCTTCAGGGGTCTGTTCCCTCTGAAAATTATAAAGGATCCCGGCAAAATGAAGACGAAGCCATATGGCAGGGATATTTGCCACCAGGAGAAGTACGGCTATCATCCAGTTAAGGTTGAGGATAAGAGCTGCCATGAGAAGGAGTGAGATAAGTCCGCGCAGGAGAGAAACGAGATTATTCAGTATACTGTTTGGCCGCCACGGAGCTTCCCTCGAGGCACGCGAAAGGCAATCAAAATATTCAGGCTGTTCAAAATTAATCAGGTCAAGCTTTACTGATTTGGCATGAAGCAAACCGTACATATAGATCTCAAGCTCAAGAGCCTGCTTCTTCCTGATGTAATTGCTGAAATCAGAGGTGGCTTCATCCAGGAAATATAATGCCACAACAGCAATTATCATAAGAACTACGTTTCCGGATTGAATGCCGGAACCGGTTGTTGCAGCTCTCGTGATATCGTCAATCAGGATCTTAAACAGCCAGACAAGAGCCAGTGGCAGAAAGCTCCTGATAACAGAGATGCCTGTATTTGCCGCAGCCCACCCGGGTGAACTCTCCCAGACCAGCTTAAGCGCCTCCCTGAAGAGAAGGACTTTCTTCCTTACCCTGGACTTTTTCTTTACCTTACTTTCTTCCATAAATGCAATGCTATCACTCTTAACCTGTTTATGAAATAGCCTGGTCTTGTATTTATTTTTATGTCAGCACGCACCGGATTTTCACCAGTTGTCTCTGCTCCTACAATCCTGCCGGCTATTTTACCTATTTTAACAGGATTATCGGCGAATGCATTGCTATCACCCCTGGCAATAAAAAACTGTACCTTGTTCCTGACAATAATCCTGGTCAGCCTGTGAATAATGAGCCCGTCACCCTTTTCAATCGCAATAATCTCCCCGGGAACGGGAGGTCCTTTAACGTTCAATGGTTCAATCAAAACGAGCGAACCAGGCTTAATGCTGGGATACATGCTGTAACCGTGGGCTTTTATCCTGATTGTTTTTCCTTCGGAAAGAAGTGTCAGCCCTGTATTTTTAACCAGAAGTTTGTTATCGCGGGTGCTCATCTTTTTTCAGAATAAAGTCAATTACACTTCGCTTTGGTGTGAAGTTAAGTTTATAAGAGGGTATGATATTGCACATCCCTGAAACGGATTCCATCAGATTTCCAATAATCCGGCTATCCCATGCATGCTGAATGCAGTTTGCCATTATCTGGCTTACAGATGCTGCTCCTTTTAATGGTATCACGATATTCTCCTTGCCATGCTCAATAACAAAAATTTTGCTTAACGGGCAGCTGAGAGGATAATCGTTGTCATAAACGGGGGTATTGAACATCCTGTATCCATCTCCCTTTTTTCTGATAATCAGCCTGTCGTCATGTATAACCTGTGCCCCGGAAGCGGCCCAGAGATTTGCCATAGTGGATTTCCCCTTGCCTGAGATCCCGGTAAAAAGATAACCTTCACCATCATGGCTGACTCCGGATGCATGAATCATTATGTCATTATTTATTACTGTGAGATAGTACAGTATCAATCCGTCAAGCGGATATTCGAGAGGGTCGACTTCTGTTTCATCAGTATCGATCCAGAGGTTCCACTCTTTTTCGGCGAGTGAGAACCTGAGTACTGCCTTTTTCTCAACTTTTGAAAGAGGGAATATGATTTTTATAAAAAGGGAAGAATCATTTTTCCATATGCTCCAGAAATCCGGATTATTCTGAACAATGATGCCATCGATCTCCTCTACAAACGGAGCATGAAATACTTTTGCTGCATCAGGTTCAGGATAATATTCACTTCGGTGCACCCTGATAGTAATATCCTCATATGTGCCACTGGAGATACTTGTGAGAAATTTCTTTGAAACGGAAAGTGATAATCCTTCGGTCTCAGCCTCAAAACCAATGCGATATCCTGCTATTTCCAATTTAACGTTTCTCACGAGCTTCTTCTTCTGAAATTTCTTTATACATTTCTGGTGTGTCTTTTTGACTTCGTGTCCTGGTGGCAATTAATAAGAACATTAATAATTCGCACTTCATTCAGAGATTATAAGATATGCTTCCATCTCATTTATGAATGAAAATACATCATTCGAAGCCGTTGAATAGTCGACATCATACTCCTTAATCATATCACTGATAATATTTTCAACGCTGTTAATTCCATTAATATGTTCCCAGATAAATGCTCCTGTTTCATTGAGAGTATACATGCTGTTCATATCTGCTATGTTGTTGGCAATCGGAACAAGTACATATTCATTGCCTGTTTTTGTCGTAACCACAGATTTTGAATGGGAAAGTATCGATTTGAGACCAGCCATGATTATACTTTTATAAATCAAATGTATTAAAATTTTATGGTTAGAATTAACGCTTACTTGCATATAACCAACGTGCATGGATGATAATATTCATTTAATGCCACCCTCCGGCATCCAGACCATCACTTAAATGACTTTTTCCAAAGATCTTATCTAATCGATTGGGCTAATATTCATAATCATTTTTTGTACCTTCGCAAAAACTTTATTATGAGCAGAAAGGGACGTGGCAAGAATAAATACGTCATATCAAAAGAGACTCTGACCGAACAAATACTTTCAGTTTTGTCGAAGAACGCAGAGCAGGGGTTTAATTACAAGCAGATAGCAAAACGTCTCAATATTTCAGATGCCTATGAGAGGCAGATGATATCAGAAATACTCACTGGCCTTGCACAACAGGGTAGTGTACAGGAGATATTTACAGGCAAGTACAAGGCAAAGGCGAGCAGGGGATATATAACGGGAACGGTTGATATGACCAGGATGGGCTATGGATTTATTTCAACTGAAGATATAGAGGATGATGTTTTTGTATCGGCCAATAATCTTAAAACAGCGCTTCACGGAGATAAGGTAAAAGTCAGGCTCTATGCAAAAAGAAAAGGATCCAGGCCTGAGGGAGAGGTTGTTGAGATAGTGGAGAGATCAAGGACAACTTTCGTCGGGACGGTAGAGGTAATGCCGAATTTTGCATTCCTTATTCCTGATAACAAGAATATGCCTTTCGACCTTTTCATCCCCACTGCAAAGCTTAACGGGGCGCTTCAGGGTCAGAAAGCCGTTGCCAGGGTCACTGACTGGGATTCAAGATCCAAGAATCCGGTTGCCGAGATAGTCAGTGTTCTGGGATACCCCGGTCTGCATGAGACGGAGATGCATGCCATTCTTGCTGAATTTGAACTGCCGTACAGCTTTAGCGAAGAGGTTGAGCAGGAGGCTGAAAAAATACCGGGAGAAATTACACCAGATGAAATTAATTCGCGCCGGGATTTCAGGCAGGTACCAACATTTACAATCGATCCTGCCGATGCAAAGGATTTTGATGACGCTTTATCGATCAGTCAGCTTGAGAACGGCAACTGGGAAGTCGGAGTTCATATTGCAGATGTGACTCATTATGTGAGATCGGGTAACATTGTGGAGGAGGAGGCGAAGCAGAGAGCCACTTCCGTTTACCTTGTTGACCGTGTTGTTCCAATGCTGCCCGAGAGGCTTTCAAATAATATATGTTCGCTTAAGCCATATGAAGACAAGCTTACCTATTCAGCTGTGTTTGAAATCAATGATAAATCTGAAGTGATAAGTGAATGGTTCGGAAGGACAATCATAAATTCCGACAGGAGATTTTCATATAATGAGGCCCAGCAGGTAATTGATACCGGTGATGGTGATATGAAAGAGCAGGTTCTCATTCTTCACAGGCTGGCACAACAGCTCAGGACAAAGCGATTTGCCACCGGAGCCTTTGCGTTTGAGAAGATTGAGGTGAAGTTTGATCTTGATGAAAATGGGAAGCCCACCGGGATAAAATTCCGGGAGATGGGTACTGCAAACCAGCTGATTGAGGAATTTATGCTTCTTGCTAACAAGCATGTTGCGGAATATGTCGGGAAGAAGCTTAAAGGGAAGACTTTTGTTTACAGGATACATGATAAGCCTGACCCTGAGAAGCTGAACAATTTCAGCCATTTTATTACCCGCTTTGGATATAAGCTTGGCGGTGATAATAATACCTCACTTCCCAAAGCAATGAATAAGCTTTTGACATCTGTTGCAGGGAAGAAAGAACAGAATATCATCGAGACCCTTGCGCTGCGTTCCATGGCCAAGGCGGTATATTCAACAGAGAATATCGGGCACTACGGACTTGCATTCAAATATTACACTCATTTCACATCTCCGATACGCCGCTATCCCGACATGATGGTTCACAGACTTTTGTCAGCCTACCTTGCACATGAAAATGTGGGACAGCAGGATAAGTTTGAGAAATTGTGTGAACACTCTTCAAAGATGGAAAGACTCGCCTCAGAAGCTGAAAGGGCTTCCGTAAAATATAAGCAGGTAGAATATATGAGCGATAAGACGGGCCAGGTTTTTGAAGGTGTCATCTCAGGAGTTACAGAATGGGGGATTTATGTTGAGATTATAGAAAATCAGTGTGAAGGCATGATTCATATCAGGGAGCTCGCAGATGATTACTATGAATATGACGATGAGAACTATTGCCTGAGGGGACGTTCCACAGGGAAAGTCTATACTCTGGGAGACCGCGTGAATATTGAGGTTGTCAAGGCAGATCTTCAGAAGAAGCAGCTCGATTACAAGCTTGCCAACGGGAAGTCATTGTAAGCGGTCATTCTCGATCAGCTTAAGCAGCTCGTCCGCTGCATCCTTTTCCGGTATATTCTTTAGCACGGGTTCAGTTCCGCGATAGATATGAACCTTGCCATTGGCAGCTCCTACATACCCATAATCCGATCCTGCCATTTCCCCGGGGCCGTTCACGATGCATCCCATAACTGCAATCTTCAGTCCCTTAAGGTGCCAGGTCTTCTCTTTTACCTTTTTTACTGCTTCCTGCAGGTTGAATTTAGTGCGGCCGCATGTAGGGCATGAAAGATACATCGTCCTGGTAATACGCGTGCCTGTACACTGAAGTATTGAAAACGCAGTTGCCGTCACATCCCTTAAGCTGATCTTTCCGATATTATGAAGACATATTCCGGCCACCCTTCTGTCGATGACAAACCGTCCAAGGAGTGCCCCGGCTTTAATTCTCAGGTCTTCAATATTGTCTTCATGGAATACAGGATTAAGAATGATGTTATGCTGCAAATCATTCTCTTCAAGTGTTTTGATAAACTTATCTGCAGCGTATTTTTCCGTATCAGGATTAAAGGTAAAAATCAGAAGGGAAGTCGAAGGATTGGGCTTCCTCAGGTACCTTATATCAAAATGGGATCCTGTGAGCAGGAAATTAAGCTTTTCGGACCTTGATTCATTTGCGCTGTATGTCTCCGGAGAAAACAGAGGGAACAGCTTTTCATTTTCCCTGAAGTCGAACCATTTTTTAAAGGGTATAATAAAAGATACCTCTTCAGGAAAATTCTCCGTTGTTCGGGAAGCAATTATAAAATCAGCCGATCCATCCGTTTTTTCAATAGCGCCTGTTTCGTCATTTACCCTGTAACCTGCATCCAGGTAAGCTTCCTTATTAAATTCGGAGCATGAGGTCATATTCATTATTACAACAGGACCATTAATGTTTCTCAGGATATCGGGCCTTACTGAAGGCGTTTTGTAACTTACAGGGGATGAGGTGTTTGATCCTGAAGATCCCCTTGGATAATAGCCGGCCAGCTTTTTTGCAACAGGAATTTCACGCTCAGGATCTTCTGACAGGGAGATCCTGATGGTATCTCCAATGCCCTCAGCAAGGAGAGCTCCTATTCCGGCTGCTGAACGGATTCTTCCGTCTTCACCTTCCCCCGCTTCTGTTACCCCCAGGTGAAGAGGGTATGACAGCCCTTCATCCTGCAATGCTGTGGCAAGCCGGCGGGTCGCTTCAACCATGACAGCAGTATCGGAAGATTTCATTGACAGGACAAGGTCGTTGAAATTCTCTGCCCGGAAGATCCTGATAAATTCCAGTGCTGAGGTGACCATTCCTGCTGTTGTATTTCCAAAGCGGGTCATAATGCGGTCAGACAATGAACCATGGTTAATACCAATCCTTATAACCGTTTTATTTTCCCTGCAGATGCTGATAAGGGGAAGAAGCTTTTCATGAATCCTCTCAAGCTCTTCATCGTATTCCTTTTGTGAGAGTTCTATCTTTTCGAAGGCGGCTCTCCTGTCGGCATAATTTCCGGGATTAATCCTGACTTTTTCGACAATTTTTGCAGCTGTTTCTGCGGCTATGGGATTAAAGTGAATATCTGCAATGAGCGGAGTGTTGAAACCGGCTTTACGCAATTCTTTTCTTATGGCTGCAAGATTTTCAGCCTCCCTTACACCCTGCGCGGTAAGGCGGACATAATCAGCTCCTTCTTCTATGATCCTGATGCATTGCGCAACAGAAGCTTTGGTATCAAGGGTATCGGTGTTGGTCATCGACTGCAGGCGAATGGGGAGATCTCCGCCAAGGGGAACATTGCCGATATCGACTGGTGTGGAGATATAAGGTGATATGATCGTAGGGTACGTCATAAGTTTATTTTAGAAGAAAGAGTCATTTCAAAGGGTTCCCCTCCTTGGAGGGGGCAGGGGTGGGTTGGTTTTTTTCAATCCAGTCCTCAATCACTATTAATACATTCATAATATTCTTCTTTACTTCAATATCCTCAAATCTTAAAAAATGAACACCCAGCTTTTCAAGTTCTATTTGCCGTTCATCGTCATAATCGTATCTGTAAATATGAGTGTCACCATCAATTTCAATTGCAAGGGAAAGTTCTTTACAATAGAAATCAACAATATAGTTTCCAATAGGTCTTTGTCTATCAAAATCGAATCCTTGGATATTTTTATTTTTCAGTTCTTTCCATAATAAGACCTCTGACAGAGTCATGTTTTTTCTGAGCTCTCTTGCCAAGGATTTCAATTCTGGATTATATGGAATTATTTTTCTTCTGATGAACTTTATTTTAACGATTTAACCCACCCCTAACCCCTCCGGGGAGGGGAATTTAAAATTACTCCCTTTCCCAGTCGGCGCCATCCTTGCGGTCTTTGATAATGATGCCAAGCTCTTTAAGATTCAGGCGGATCTTATCGGAAATCTCCCACTCCTTACGGTTTTTTGCATCCTGCCTTAATCCGACGATCATATTGATCAATTCGCCTGTCAGATGCTCGTCCTCCTTTCCCTTTGCCTCATCCTTAAGTCCGAGAATATCAAAAACAAAGGTGTTAAGAAGATCTGTAAGCGCCTTATATCCTGTCTCATCGATCTTTTCATTGCCATCAGCTACGGAGTTTACAAACTTAACGGACTCGAATAGATGGGATATAAGAACCGGACTGTTGAGATCATCATTCAGAGCCTCATAGCATTTTTCCTTAAGTCGTGCGATATCCAGCGAGGTAGTGTCAGATATTTTAAGCTTATTGAGGGTAGTGATAGCTTTCATAAGTTTCTGCAGGCCTTTTTCGGCTGCCTGAAGAGCTTCATTTGAAAAATCAACAGTGCTTCTGTAATGGGCCTGTAAAATAAAAAACCGGATTGTCATCGGGCTGTAGGCCTGAAGCAGAAGCGGATGATCGCCGCTGAAAAGCTGGTCGAGTGTGATAAAGTTACCTAGCGACCGGGCCATCTTCTGTCCGTCGATGGTTATCATGTTGTTATGAATCCAGTACCGGACTGATTCTTTTCCATGGGCCGCTGTTGACTGGGCAATTTCACATTCATGATGGGGGAACATAAGATCCATTCCTCCACCATGTATATCGAATACATCTCCAAGGTACTTGGTGCTCATTGCAGAACATTCCAGATGCCATCCGGGGAATCCTGTGCTCCATTCCGATGGCCATTTCATAATATGCCCGGGGGCTGCTTTTTTCCAGAGGGCAAAGTCGAATGAATTTCGTTTTTCATCCTGTCCTTCAAGTGAGCGGGTATTGCTTTGCAGATCTTCCAGAACCCTGCCTGAAAGCTTCCCATACTTATATTTGGAGTTGTATTTTAAAACATCAAAATAGACTGAACCATTTACTTCATATGCAAATCCCTTCTCAATAATCTCTTTAATAAGTTCCTGCTGTTCAATGATATGCCCGCTGGCTCTTGGTTCAATTGACGGCTGAAGCGTATTAAGCTGATCAAGATTCCGGTGATAGGTATTAAGATATTTCTGGACGACCTCCATGGGTTCAAGCTGTTCCTGGCGTGCTTTTTTCGCGATCCGGTCTTCTCCTTCACCTGAATTTTCATCCTCCAGATGTCCTACATCGGTAATGTTCCGTACATATCTGACTTTATATCCCAGGTGTAAAAGATACCTGTCCAGCAGATCAAATGTGATGGCTGGTCTGGCATGCCCGAGGTGCGCATTGCTGTAAACAGTAGGTCCGCATACGTACAAACCAACGAAAGGTGAATGGAGAGGAATAAAAAGTTCCTTCTTTTTTGTGAGGCTGTTATAGATGAACAAATTATTTTGCATATGGAATTTTTTGATGGGATAAAAATAAGGGAAATATTGATTTTATGCTACAATTATTTAACCCGGACCAGGATGGTCAATTTGGCACTTCAGACTTTGGTAAGTGTTACTGGCTTGAAGGCTGGCCAATAAATTTCAGCGGACAATATCATCTTTTCAGTACCCGGATCTCTCTTACAAATGCATCTGAAAATTCCATTATCTGCTTCCTTTTCATGGCGGTATAAGCCTCGGTAGACGACGTATACCGGCCGTATAAATAATGGTACATTCCATCAACTTCTTTTGTCTCCCTAACCCCGCTTAATCCTGCAAAAACGATTTTCATGTCTATCGGACGGCTTGTGGCTTTCAGCTGGATTGAATAATACACCTGACTGGTTACAGGTTTTTCTCCGGACATGCGAATTACCTTTTTTACAAACAGATCATCAGGATAACCTTTGCTTATAAGATCATTTTTGTGAGCATATGCATCAGCCTTTAAATTAAATATGCCCGTAGTGTATCTGTAAAACAGATCACTCTCATTGTAAAGGACCTTGATATCTGAAACGTATCTGAAATAACTGATATCCACAGGGTTATAAAGTGCCATGACCTGCACGGTATAATACAGGATAGTTGTATCAAGCAAATCATTTTCAGTTACATCTTTTACCTGTAAATCTCTTATTATGAGACTGGAATCCAGCTTTGCAACAGGGATGTTGGAAAGATCAAGTTTTTTATAAATAACAGGTTTTCCGGAAGGCAGATTTTTGTCAAGGATTACATCTTCAAGTGTAATAACAGGGGAAGGGTTATTCAATGCTATTGATGTATCAACAATCTGAGGATAATAATCAGCTGCTGTATACTTAAGTCTGAAATTACCTGGAGCAACTATGAAGTTATAATTACCGGTATTTTCATCGGGGTACCCAATGTCGAGAGTATCTCCCGACGGCAGGTTGATCAGGTAAATAGCATTGTTTTCATTATATTGAACAATAGTATCCTTAAGGCTGTATTTCCCGGATAATTCGAATACACGGTTTAATCTTGGAACGGTGAGAGAGATATAGAAGATTTCTTTTACCTTGTAGTCAGTGATCATTGAATAATAGCCGTTTTCGTCATTGTTGAAAGGCTGGAAGAATTTATCATCATCAGTGGAGTTAACAGGATAACCCATATTTTCAGGAACTTTCCAGTCTGATCCTGATTTGCGGGTTCTGAAAATATCATATCCACCGATTCCAGGATGTCCTTCAGAACTGAAATAGAGAAGGGAATCATTCAATGTAATAAAAGGGGTATCCTCATTATACCTGGAGTTTATTATGTTGCCCAGATTTGCTGCTGGTCCCCAGTCTCCTGAAGCATCTTTTTCCGAAACATATATATCAAGTCCTCCGTATCCGCCATCCCTGTTGCTGGTAAAATAAAGTTTCTTTTCATCAGGTGAGATGGCGGCGTGTGATTCGTAAAATCCGGTATTGATATTCCCATTCAGCTTTGTTATGGGAGTCCACTTCTCATTAACATAGTCTGCGGAATATATATTCCCGTCAAAATTATCGGTTTTGTAAAGGTAAAGCTTCGTGCCGTCCTTATTCAAAGAACATGAAGAGCAATCATCTCCTGCCTGAAGCTGGGAGGTAATTTCAACGGGAGTTTGCCATTTTCCCCTGATCTTTTTCGAAAACATGATAGCATTCTCAGTTCCCCGGTTTTCGGTATAAACAATTGTTTTCCCGTCAAAGCTGACAGCCGCATTCTCATCAACAGATTCTTTACTAAATCCTCGTCCAAGACGATTTTTACTTAATCTGAATGGTGATGGCATCTTATTCATTCCATTGATGCACGCCTCTATCTGCTGGTCAACATAAGGGAAGTTTTCCATTCCTTCTTTACCCCCGAGATCTGTCACGATCTTTTTAAATGTCAGGAAGGTGTTTAGCGCTTTTTCAAGCTCATTATTGATCATATAGGCTTTTGCCAGATAGAAATAAGAATCCAGAGGCGCCTTCTTTTCTCTTAATGTGGTACTCTTGGAATTATAGCTTGAATGTTTAACTGCTGTCTCCAGGTAAGGAATAGCTTTTGCTTTTTCTCCAAGAATATACAGATAGCAGGTTCCAATCTTATATTTTATGTTATAATTATCAGGTTTATCTAAAAGAAGATAAAGTGGTTTAGCCTTTTCATACTCATTAAACAGTCTGTATGATTCGGCCTCCGCAAAAATTTTCTTCTTCTCGATACCTGATTGAGCTGAGGTGACAAATGAACAAAATAAAATGATAATTAGCTGTAGCAGAAGACTTAATACATTATTTCTGATTATCATAATAACAAATAAAAGAACCATAGAATTCCTCAATTTCGCGGGAAGCTATAATTCAATGAATACTACTGATTTAACAAATTTAAGAAAAGGAGTTCTTTTTCCCAAATCTAATTCAGTTTAAACTTACAGAAAAATTTAATTATGCAATTTGATAAATTCAAATGCAATACTATTTCTGACTTAGTTTTGATGCAATATAAGCATGCATGTTAATGAATGAGAGATGGATTAAAAATTAAGTCAGTTCAATAATTTTGTAATTCTGAAAATCATTCCTACCTTTGACCCCACAAATCAAATATTCCTTCCTTTAAGGGTGTTTGATTTTTATTAAGAAGGGTGAAGAGATTAGGCTCAGAGAAACCCTGGCAACCAATCCGGTATATTACGGAGAACGGTGCCAAAACCTAATCCCGGAAAACGGGAGATGATAAAAATTTTAACACTGAAAAAATGAATTCGATTCATCTGACACACAACAACTTCATCATGCCTCTGATGCCTATGTGCATGCGCAGGCAGGAACTCTGATTTCCTTACAATCCCTGACTGATATTATGCCGTAGCTTATTTACAGATGATCAGATCTGTATTCGCGGCAATTTTTAAAAGAATAATATTTAATGAAAAATGACACACAAAATACACTTTGAGACATTACAGGTACACGCCGGGCATCAGCCTGACAACGATACTTTGTCAAGGGCGGTACCTCTTTATCAGACATCCTCATATGTTTTCAGGAATGCAAAGCATGCTGCCGATCTTTTTGATCTTGCAGAATGGGGAAATATTTACACCCGTATCAATAATCCCACAACAGAAGTATTCGAAAAGCGAGTGGCCGCTCTTGAAGGGGGTGCTGCTTCCCTGGCCGTATCATCCGGTCATGCCGCTCAGTTCATTACCCTTACAACAATAATGCGTAAAGGCGAAAACTTTATTTGTTCTCCATTTTTATATGGAGGCACACATAACCAGTTCAAGGTAACTTTTGCAAATTTCGGAATTGATGCAAGGTTTGCCGGCGATCTTGAACCGGCGTCGTTTAAAAAGCTTATTGATGATAATACGAAAGGTATTTACGTTGAAACTATCGGCAACCCGGGCTTTAACATTCCTGATTTTGAGTCTCTGGCAAAAGTGGCTGCGGATCACGGTATTCCTTTTATTGTCGATAATACATTCGGTGCCTGCGGCTATTTGTGCCGTCCTATAGAATATGGAGCGAATATTGTAGTTGAATCTGCAACAAAATGGATTGGCGGTCATGGTACAAGCATCGGAGGGGTAATAACGGATGCCGGTAATTTTAACTGGAACAACGGACATTTTCCTGTATTTACAGAACCTGCAGAAGGATATCACGGAAAAATTTTCGGAGAGATATTTTCAAAGGATTCACCATCTGGTAACATTGCATTTATTGTCAAGGCCCGGGTTGAGGGCTTACGGGATCTTGGTCCTGCCATCAGCCCCTTCAATTCGTTTCTTCTCCTTCAGGGACTGGAAACTCTCTCTCTCAGGATGGAACGCATTATAGCGAATACTATGGCCCTGGCAAAATGGCTTCAGGCTCATCCTGCAGTTGAAAGGGTAAATTACCCGGGGTTGCCCGGTAATCCCTGTCATGACCTCGCAAAAAAATATCTTCCAAAAGGAGCTGGAGGAGTATTAAGCTTCGTACTTAAGGCGGATAAATCAAGGTCAGTAAAGCTTGTTGAGTATCTTAAGCTTGTAAGCCATCTGGCCAATGTAGGAGATGCCAAAACCCTTATCATACAGCCATCTGCAACAACTCACTCTCAGATGAGCCAGGAAGAGCAGCTGGCAGTCGGAATTGATCCCGGACTTTTCAGGATATCAGTCGGGATAGAACATATTGACGATATCATTGACGATTTTGAACAGGCGTTCAGGCAGGTTCTTTCAAATAATTAAAAAGTGAATTTAAAATGACAAGAGAAAAATTAAGAATAGGCTTGTTCGGATATGGTTGTGTCGGACAGGGCCTGCATGATGTTTTGAACAGCAGCAAGGGTTTCAAGGCAGATATAGTGAAGATCTGTGTAAAGGACCGGACCAAGAAGAGAAGAATAGATATGTCGAATTTTACCTTTGAGAAGAATGAGATCCTTGATGATTCTTCGATAAACCTGGTTGTGGAACTGATTGATGATGCTGATGAGGCATTCAACATTGTAACTACCGCTATGAAAAGCGGGAAGAATGTTGTAACTGCCAATAAGATGATGGTTGCAAAACATTTCCGGGAACTGGTTGACCTTCAGACAAAATATAAAGTTTCGCTTCTCTATGAAGCATCTGCCGGTGCAAGCATTCCTATTATCAGGAATCTCGAAGAGTATTATGACAATGAACTTCTGCACTCATTAAGGGGGATACTTAACGGAACAACGAATTATATCCTGACAAAAATGCATAACGACGGGATACCCTATGAGGAGGCGCTGAAGGAAGCCCAGGGCAAAGGCTTTGCGGAATCTGACCCGACACTTGATGTCGACGGATGGGATGCAAAATATAAGCTTTGCATTATTACCGGTCATGCTTACGGGCTTTTCCTTGATCCTGATGAGGTGTTTCATTATGGTATCAGGGCTATTTCAAAATTCGACATCCAGTATGCCAAAGAGAAGGGATATAAGATAAAGCTGGTCCCATATGTAGGAAAAACAAACGACAGCACAATAACAAGCTTCGTTCTTCCAAGGTTTATTTCAGCAGACAAGTACCTTTACAATGTCGATAATGAGTATAACGGAGTCATTACCGAGGCCGCCTTTGCCGACAAGCAGTTTTTCAGCGGAAAGGGTGCAGGAGGGCATGCAACAGGCAGCGCAGTGCTTTCAGACATCTCAGCCAACTCGTACGGATACCGCTATGAATATAAAAAATACCAACAGGGGACAGTTTCAAATTATACGCGTG
>Ga0208980_10001395_pt1 | contig 14635 bp, 15 predicted proteins | sample WetSurMetagenome_3_FD_187993 | JGI IMG/M metagenome (GOLD analysis project Ga0208980, IMG submission 187993) | Wetland microbial communities from Twitchell Island in the Sacramento Delta, sample from surface sediment Aug2011 Site A1 Bulk (version 2) | ecosystem: Environmental > Aquatic > Marine... | reverse complement strand
CCCGCCGGGGTTCTGCCACTTTCCTGAGGTCGACGAGTCCTACCTCAAGGAACTCACCGCAGAGCATCTGATCCAGGGCCGCAACAAGCAGGGCTTCCCCGTCTACACATGGGTGCTCCTGCCCGGCCGCGAGAACCACTACCTGGACACCCGCGTCTACGCCCGCGCCGCGGCCTCGCTCCTCGGACTGGACAAGATCCGCCCCAAGGCGCGTGCGGATTCAGCTCCGAACCCTATGGCCCCCACGCCACAGCCGCCCCCCCCCGCTCCCCTGCCCTATCCCGCCGCGCGCGCGCCCGCACCTCCTCCGCGCCCCCGCTCTCCGGGGGGATGGCTTGGCGGGGGTGGCCGTGACTTCGCGCGCCCGGGACGCGGATGGCTGCGACGAGGACCTTGACACCGAGCCGACCACGTGATCCTCGCCGGAGCGCATGGCACAGTGGTCTCCCGCAGACATCGAACTGGTGCGCCAGGCGGTCCTCGCGCTCGCCTCCGGCCAGCGGGCCGTGACGGTCTCGTACGCCGGCCCGCCGCAGCGATCGGTGACCTACGGCACGGCAGATCTGTCGCAGCTCCGCTCTCTCCTCGCCGAGATGACCACGACGGCCGCCGCTGTGGCCGGCCAGGGATACCGACTCGCCGCGACCCGGAAGGGCGTGTAGCGTGGCCCAGGACAAGCCCAACTGGATCGACCGGGCGATTGCCGCCATCTCCCCGAAGTGGGGTATGCAGCGTTCCAAGGCGCGCCTCATGGCCCGTCACTACGAAGCGGCGAGCTACGGCCGACGCACCGACGGGTGGTCGCGCAGGACCACCGATGCAAACGCCGCCGCATCTGGGCCGGCGCTTGCTCTCCTGCGCGCCCAGGCGCGCGACCTCGTGCGCAACAACCCATGGGCACGCCGCGGCCTGAACCGGATCGTGACCTCGACGGTCGGATGGGGGCTTAAGCCCCGGGCGACCGGAGCCGGCGAGGCGCGCATTTCGGATCTCTGGCGGCAGTGGGCGGAGACGACCCAGTGTGACGCCGCGAGTCGCTGCACGATGGCCGGCCTCCAGGCGCTCGTGATGCGCACGGTGGCCATGTCCGGCGAGTGCCTCGTGCGCCGACGCATGCGCCGACTCGATGACGGCCTGGCTGTACCGATGCAACTCCAGGTGCTCGAGCCCGACTACCTGGACACGGGGCGTGACGGTATCAAGGGCGAGGCAGGCGGAATGATCGTGCAGGGCGTCGAGCACGATGTCATCGGTCGCCGCGTCGCCTACTGGCTCTTCGACCAGCACCCCGGCGCGGTCGGGGCGCTCATGAGCACCAGCGCCACGCTAAGCCCCATCTCTCGGCGCATTCCCGCGGACGGCGTCTTGCACATCTTTGACATCGAGCGCCCCCAGCAGGTGCGCGGCGCGAGCTGGTTCGCGAGCGTCGATCTTCGCCTCCACGACCTCGACGAACTCGAGGACGCAACGCTGATGAAATCGAAGATCGCGGCGTGCCTCGCCGCGTTCGTGACCGATGCCGACGGCAGCGGGGCTCCGCTCGGGGAGGCCGGCGTCGATTCCCGCGGCGAGATGATCGACACCCTGGAGCCTGGCATGATCACCAATTTACCGACGGGCAAGTCGGTGCAGTTCAGCCAGCCGCCGTCGACAAATGACCACGCCACGTTCACGCAGACCAACCTCCGCGGCGTGGCGGCCGGTCTGGGCGTGACGTACGAGGACCTCACGGGCGACTACTCGCAGGTCAACTACTCGTCGGCTCGCATGGCCCGCAATGCCTTCATGCTCGACGTGTGGAACTGGCAGTGGAACATGTTGATCCCCCAGTTCTGCGCGCCCGCGTGGGACTGGATGATCGATGCGATGCTCCTCGCAGGAGAGAAGATCGAGGACGCGCCGGCCGAGTGGACACCGGCGGCCATCCCGATGATCGACCCGGGCGCCGAGGGCCAGGCCATGTCGCGCATGGTCCGCATCGGTGCCATGACGCCCGACGAGATGGTGCGCGCCCAGGGCTACGATCCGGCCACGCACTGGTCCGAGTACGCGGCCAACCTCAAGCGCCTCGACAAGTTCGGCATCATCATCGACAGCGACCCTCGCCGCACCACCGCGGCCGGCCAGATCCAGAGCCCGACCGCGCCCGCCAAGGCGGCCGGCCCGATCGCACCCACCGCGCCCGCGGCCGGGCCTGGGTCCTCCCAGAATCCTCCCACCACCGACGTTCCATCCGAAAATCCTTGACACGATGAACGCCGCCTGATCCTCGGCGCCTCGTGGCGAACGAGATCGGGTGCGAGTGTCCCTGCAGCGAGTGCGAGGACGACAACTGCGAGGAGTGCACCCGCGAGACGTGCGACGATCCGGACTGCGAGGACTGCCCGAACCAGGACCGCGCGGCGGTCTCTGGTGATCGGTTCGAGGCGCCGCCGCAGCGTCGCGCCGCCTCTTTCCGTCCCGAAACCGTCGACGAGGCCAGCCGTACCGTAGAGCTCGTCTGGACGACCGGAGCCCGCGTGCTCCGCGGCGGCGGCTGGACGTCCCAGTTTCTGGAGGAGCTCGACGTCACGCCGAAGGCCGTGCGGATGGACCGTCTGAACAACGGCGCGCCGTTGCTCAACGCCCACGACGACACGAACGCCGCCAAGGTTGTTGGTGTCGTCGAGGGCGCGAAGCTCTCGGCGGGCGTCGGGACGGCCACGGTGCGATTCGCCAAGGCCGAGGATGACGAACAGGCCGACAAGATCTTCCGCAAGGTCCGCGACGGCATCCTGCGGAACGTCTCCGTCGGGTACCGGACCCACAAGATCGAGAAAACCGACGAGGCGGTGGATGGCGTACCCGTCTACCGCGTCGTGGACTGGGAGCCCTACGAGCTCTCGGTCGTGCCGATGGGCGCCGACGACGGTGCGGGGTTCCGCTCCGCCGTAGCCGCGCCGAACAAGTGCGTCCTCGTGACGCGAACCGCGCGCAGCGCGCGCACCGAGAGGAAGAGGAGCATGGCCGACACCGAGACCACGACCACCAAGACGCCGACGGAGAGCCCGGCGGTCGCGGCGACGCGCGCGGCCACCGAGGCCCGAATCGAAGACCTGCGCCGGCTCAACGCCGAGCGCGAGGCGGCCGCGCAGGCCGCCATCTCCGAGGAGCGCAAGCGCTCGGCTGAGATCCGCGCCATCGCCAAGCGATCCAAGCTAGGAGAAACCTGGGCCGAGCGCCTCATTGCAGCGGGCACCACCGTCGACGAGGCCCGCGCGGCCGCGTTCGATCAGATCGCCGACAAGGGCGACGACATCGACGGGAACACGGGGCTCCGCATCTCTGCCGGAGACGACGAGCGCGAGCGGTTTATCCGCGGCGCATCCGCCTGGATCTTCCAGTCGACCGGCGTGCGCGCGATGGTCGAGGCCGCGGCCAAAAAGGATCCCGAGAGCTTCAAGGGTGTGGCCTTCGACCCAGGCGAGTTCCGCGGCTACAGCGCCGCGGAGCTCGCGCGCCTCTGCCTCGAGCGCAACGGGCAGAAGACCCGCGGCGTGGACAAGCTCCGCATGGTCGAGACCGCGTTCACCTACCGCGGCCAGTTCCAGACGATCGGCGACTTCCCGACGTTGCTCGAGAACGCGATCGGCAAGGTTCTCCTCGCCGGGTACGCGATGCAGGCCAACACCTGGGAGCAGTTCTGCAAGGCAGAGGAGGTCACCGACTTCCGCGCCAACGGCCGCTACCGGGCCGGATCGCTGCCGGGCCTCGACGTGATCCCCGAGCACGGCGAGTACAAGAGTGGCGCCGTCTCCGACGGGGCGAAGTACAGCATCAGCACCCAGCGCTACGGGAAGATGTTCGGCATCTCCCAGGAGACGATCGTCAACGACGACCTGGGCGCGCTCACGGACATGGCCACGAAGCTCGGCCAGGCCGCCATGCGCACCCTCGAGAACTCGGTCTACGCGCTGCTCCTCGCCAACGCTGGCCTCGGTCCGTCGCAGAGCGACACGCAGCCCTTCTTCCACAACAACCGCGCCAACGTCTCGACGGGAAGCGCGCTGAGCGTGGCGGGCATCGACGGCGACCGCGTGACGATGCGCGCGCAGAAGGACCCTAACGGCCTCGACTACCTCGACATCACGCCGTCGGTGCTGCTCGTGCCCGACGCGCTTTATGCCAAGGCGCTCGAGATCAACACGGCCACCTACAACTTCGACTCCACGAAGCTGCAGCAGCCGAACAGCGTCAAGGGGCTCTTCTCCTCGATCGTCTCGAGCCCGCGGCTCTCGGGCACGCGCCGCTACGTGTTCGGCGGAGCGATGGACGCGATCGTGGTCGCGTTCCTCGCGGGCCGCGGTCGCGGCCCGACGATGGCGACCCAGGATGGGTGGCGCAGCGACGGCACGGAGTGGAAGGTCTCGCTCTTCGCCAAGGCTCAGATGGGCGATCCCAAGTCGGCCGTCACCAACGCGGGCGTCTAGCCCGAGGACAGGAACAGATCATGGCGACCAACTTCATTCAGCCGGGCCACGTCCTGACGCTCACCGCCCCGACGGGGGGCGTTGTTTCTGGCACCCCGTACAAGATCGGCCAGCTCATCGTGATCGCGGAGGGTACCGCTGCCGAGGGCCTTCCGTTCGAGGGCGCGACCACGGGCGTCTGGACCATGCCGAAGGCCACCGGAGCCGCGTGGACCGAGGGCGAACTCCTCTACTGGGACGACAGTGCCAAGAAGGTCACGGGCACCGGCACGAGCAACTTGCTCATCGGCGTTGCGGCGTCCGCCGCAGGGTCGAGCGACGCCACCGGCGTCGTGCGGCTGAGCGGCTACCCTCGCGCCAACGAGGCCGGGGCCGGCTAATGGCCTTCGCCGACCTCGTCGCGACCGTCGACCGCGCCGTCCGGGATCGTCTGGGCGGCGTGGCTGTCGTGTATGCGCCGAAGGTCGGCTCGCCGCCCATCGCTGCGGTCACGGTTCAGGGAATCTACGACGAGCAGACGCTCCTCGTCGACGAGGGAGAAGCCGGCGCCGAGATGCTCGGCCCGGCCGTGTTCCTCCGGCTCGAGGAACTGCCCACCGACCCCGAGGACGACGACCCCGCGATCACCGTCTCCGGCAAGACGTACCGCGTGCGCGATCGTCGCCGCGACGGCCTAGGCGGCATCCGCCTCACTCTTCAGCAGGGGTCGTAGCGTGGCCCATCAGCGCAAGCTGATCCGCGACGCCGCCAAGGCGGCCCTCGTGTCCACGACCGCGGCGGGAACCCGCGTCGTAGCGACGCGTATGGACGCGCCGTATCGGAGGCACGAGCTTCCGGCGATCTCGCTCTACACGATCGACGAGACCGTGGACCGCGAGGCGTCGAACTCCGCACCGCGCGAACTCGTCCGCGAGCTGCGTCTTGAGATCGCCGGATGGGTCACGCCCGGAGATGGCGCCGACGATCGGATGGACGCGCTGGCCCTCGAGATCGAGGCTGCCATGGACGCCGATCGCTGGCTCGGGGGCAAGTGCTCCGACTCCATCCTGGAGGGCACCGCATGTCACCAGCGCGGCGAGGCGGACAAGGCCGTTGGCCTCGTCACGCTGACCTACTCGATCACCTACCGCACGCCGGCGTACGTCCAGTCGGTTAACACCCAGAACAGTCCTGGCATCGTCGGCGAGTTCCGCGAGGCCGACACCACCACCCAGATCGGCGGCGCGGATACCGCTCCCGTCGAGGATTTGATCCAGGTGAGGGCATCATGAGGATCCGCCCCGCGGTTCCGGGCGCCATCGTGCGCGACCCGGAGACCAAGCGGCCGCTCCCGCCTGAGGGCGCGGACGTGGCCGAGACGAGCTACTGGCTGCGCCGGCTCCGGTCGCGCGACGTCGTGCTCGTCGAGCCAGCCGGCTACGAGCCGGTGACCCCGATCACCACGAGGGAGCCATGACCATCGCCTTCAACCAGATTCCGAGCAACCTCAGGATTCCCTGGGTGGGCGTCGAGTTCGACGCATCTCAGGCATCGCAGGGACCAGCCATCCTCGCGTTCCGCGGCCTGCTCATAGGCCAGAAGACGAGCGCGGGAAGCGCGGCCGCGAACAGCCTGCACCGCGTGACCCGAGCGGATAGCGTTATCGCGCTCGCCGGACAGGGTTCGCTCCTCCATCGCCTCGCGATCGCCTGGTTCGCGGAGAACCAGGAGACCGAGACATGGATCGGCGTCCTCTCCGATGACAATTCTGGCGTCCAGGCATCGGGCACGATCACCGTGTCCGGCCCGGCGACCGCCGCGGGAACGATCGCTCTCTACCTCGGAGGAGAGCGCGTTACGGTCGGCGTGGCCAGCGGTGACGCAAACACCGCGATCGCGACTGCCATCGGAGCCGCGATCAACGCCAGCGGCAGCCTGGCGGTCACCGCGACCGTGTCCAACGCGGTCGTGACGGTGACCTATCGCCACAAGGGAGCGGTGGGGAACAGCTACGACGTCCGCCATAGCTACCGCATCGGAGAGCAACTGCCGTCCGGTGTCGGACTGACGATTGTGGCGATGGCGAGCGGAGCGACCAACCCGTCTTTGGCGAGCCTGATCGCTGCGATGGGAGACACGTGGTTCCACGTCATCGCGCACCCGTACACCGACGCCACGAGCCTGAGCGCCATCGAGGCCGAGCTCGCCAGTCGCGCGGGCCCGATGCGCATGATCGACGGCTTGGCTATCACAAGCGCATCGGGAACGCACTCTGCGCTCACGACTCTCGGCGGCGCGCGGAACAGCGCCTGGTCGATCATCGCCAGCCAGCCAGGCGAGAGCCCCGTTACGCCCCCGGCAGAGTTCGCGGCGGGCTGCGCGGCGGTCATTGCCCGCGCGGCCGCCGCGGACCCGGCGCGACCCTTCCAGACCCTCTCCGTCACGCGGGCGCTGCCGCCAGCTGAGGCGGACCTGTTCACATCGTCCGAGCGCAATCTCCTCCTGTTCGATGGCATCGCCACCTCCGTGGCTCTGCCCGGAGGGGCGGTGCAAGTCGAGCGCGCGATCACCACCTACCAGAACGCGCCGAGCGGGGACGATGACACGTCGTACCTCGACAGCAACACGCCGCTGACCCTTATGCTTCTCCGCTACACGTGGCGGGTGCGCATGCGGAAGAAGTACCCGCGGCACAAGCTCGGCAACGACGACGCGCGCTTCGGCCCTGGGCAGCTCGTGATGACGCCCAAGCTCGCGCGCGCCGAGGCCATCGCCTGGTACCAGGAGCAGATGGACCGCGGACTCGTCGAGAACCTGCCGGCCTTCAAGGCCGCTCTCGTCGTTGAGCGCAGCCAGACCAACCCCAACCGGCTCGACCTGCTCCTTCCGCCCGACCTGATCAATCAGCTCATGGTCGTGGCGACCAACATGCAGTTCCGGGTCTAGGAGACGCTATGGGACAGCGACGCGGAGGCATCATCCAGGTCAAGGTGGACGGCGAGGTGCTCCTGGCCAAGGGCAACTGGACCTACAATCTCGGCCGTAACAAGCGCGAGGCCATCCCCGGCTCCGATGTGGTGCACGGCTACAAGGAATCGATCCAGACGCCGTTTATCGAGGGCGAGATCACGGACCGCGACGACCTCGACCTTGCGGCGTTCCTCGATGCGCGAGACGTCACGGTTACGCTCGAGCTCGCCAACGGCAAGACGATCGTGCTGCGCAACGCCTGGCAGGCGGGCGAGGGCACGGGCAACACCGACGAGGGCAACGTGGCCGTGCGCTACGAGGGACTGAGCGCGGAGGAAGTCTGATGACCGACGACACCGAGGGCAAGGAAGTCTCCTGGCCGATCACGATCAGGCTCACCGTTCCGATCGAGTTCGGCAAGGAGACGATCGAGGAACTCACGTTTCGTCGTGGGCGTCTGGCGGACATCAAGGGCATCGAGCTCGGAAACAAGATCTCGACCGACTCGCTGATCCTCGTGGCCTCGCGCATGTGCGGCCGGACCACGGCGGAGCTCGCCAAGATCGACCAGGACGACGTGGGGGAGGTGCTGGCGATCGCCGGCGGTTTTATTCGTCGCTCCCTCGTAATGCTGGGGAGCTACTAGCCTACCTCGCGGCCACGTATCACTGGCCGCCGTCGGAGCTCTGGGCCCTCGACCTCGCCGAGCTCCTGTTCTGGGTCGACATGGCCCGGGAGCTGAACCGGAGGATGCGTGGCTGACAGCACCGGTGGCAAGGAGTTCCCCCTCTCGATCGTCATCCAGGCGATCGACAAGGCGACCGCTCCGCTCCGCGAGATCAACGCGAAGATATCGGCCTTGACGGCTCCGATCGCCGGGCTTGGCGCTGGCCTCGCCGGGCTCGGCCGTGAGGCTGGTCTCGGCAAGGTGGCCGACGGCTTCCATGGCGTCACGTCGGCCGTGGGTGCCCTGGGGGGAAAGCTCCTCGGGATCGGCGCGGCCGGCGTTGGCGCAGGCTTCGCGGTCAAGGGCGTCCTCGACCAGTTCGATGACCTCGGCGACACCGCAGACCGCATCCGCATCCCAGCGGAGGAACTCGCATCCCTGCGCTACGCCGCGGAGAGAAGCGGCGCCGAGATCGGCGACCTGGACAGCGGTGTGCAGAGCTTCGCCCGCAACCTCGGCATGCTCTCCGCCGGCAAAGGCAAGCTGAAAAAGTTCCTCGACGTCGTGGCGCCCGACCTCGAGAAGGACATCAAGGGCAAGTCGCTCCAGGAGGCCCTGCCCATCTTCGCCGACGCGGTCAGCAAGCTCGGCGACCAGGAGAAGAAGATCACTTTGGCCGGCATATCCGGTCTCGGACCGAAGCTCGTCCCGATGCTCGACAAGGGCGCGACGGGAATGAAGGAGCTCACCGACCGCAGCAAGATGCTCAGCGGCCCCCTGTCCGACGCGGTAAAGGCCGGCGGAGAGTTCGACGACAGTATGAAGGATCTCGACGCTACGCTCCTCGGCGTCAAGGCGGTCGTTGCCAAAGAACTCGGCCCGACCTTCACCGCGTGGGCCAAGGATCTTGGCGCGTGGGTGAAGTCCCATCGCGGAGACATCGAGGCATGGCTGCAGCGGGTCTCGGAGTGGCTGCCGAAGGCCTTTGCTCGGGCCAAGAACGCGGTGCTGGGATTCATCGCGGCGGTCGCCCCGCTCTGGGACGCAATCGGCGGACTGCAAGGCGTCGCCATCGGTCTCGGAGCTGCCCTCGTCGGTCCGGTCATCATGGCGCTCGGCAAGTTCTCGGTCGCGCTCCTCACGACGCCCGCCGGATGGTTCCTCCTCGCCGTCTCGGCGATCGCGCTTGCGGTCTACGAGATCGTCGACAACTGGGACTACATCGGCGGGTTTTTCTCCGCGTGCTGGGACGAGATCAAAGAGATCTTCGTCGGCTTCTGGCAGAACTGGCTCTGGCCTTTCCTCCACACGTGGACGCCTGTCGGATGGATCGTCGACAACTGGGACGGGATCGCAAACTTCTTCTCCACGCTGTGGAAAGGCGTCGTGGACGCGTTCGAGTGGGCGTGGTCCAAGATCCAGCCGATCATCGACGCCATATCGCGCGGCGTCGATCGCGTGCAGGCTGCGGGACGCTACGTGCGCGACGCCGTCGGACTAGGAGGAGATCAGCGAGTCGGTGAGGCCGCGATCGGAGAGGCGCTGCGCGCCATCGACCTGAGCAGCGCTCCGCAGCCGGGCGGAGGAACGACGCGCACGGAGACCGTGATCAAGGTCGACTTCGCCAACGCTCCGCGCGGTCTGCGCGCCGACGTTGATTCGCCGGAGCCTGGCGTCGCGCTCGACGTCGGCTACCAGTGGAGCATGCTGCCGTGACCGACTGGCGTGACAGCCTGCGCCGGGTGCGCCTCTCCGATGGCCGCGAGGTCGTCGGCGGCAGCTTCCGCGGCGTCCCGTTCCTTGTCTCCTCCGACGATCGATCCGGAGGCCGGCGCGCGCCCGGTCACGAGTTCTGGGGGCGCGACAACCCCTACTACGAGGACGGCGGCCGCAAGGCGCGTCACTTCCGCGTCGAGGCCTACGTCCTCGGCGACGACTTCGCGGCGCAGCGCGATGCTCTCCTAGCCGCGCTCGAGGACGTCGCGGGACCCGGCGAACTCGTCCACCCCTACTACGGCCGCCGCACCGTCGTCTGCCTCAGCGTCTCGGTCCGCCACGCGGTCGCCGACGGGCGCATGGCCAGCTTTGCCATCGAGTTCGCTGAGGCTCCGGCGCAAGGCATCGCGCCGTCCGAGGACGTGGACATTTCCGGCCTCGTCGACGCCGCCGCCACCAGCGCCGCGGATGCCTCTGCCAAGGCGCTCGCGAGCGGCTACGACATCCTCCATCTGCCCGCGTTCGCCCTCGAGAAGTGCCAGGCCGCGCTGCGCGCCGCCACCGATGGGGTGCAGCTGTTCCTTGCCCCGGTCTCGGAGACCGCCGAGGAACTCGCCTCGCTCTCGAGCCAGATGCAGACCATGACCTCGCAGGCCAGCGCGCTCATCGGCGCGCCCGTGGACGCGGTCGACGCGCTGCGGACCGCGATCACCGAGATGCGCGCCACCATCGAGGCCGCGCCAGGAGCGGTCAAGGACGCGCTGCTCAAGGCCTATGCCTACGTGCGGGACGCGGTCGACCCGCCGGAGGAGACGACGCCGACGCGCCAGCGCGAGGCAGCGAACGTGCGCGCACTTCAAGGTGTGCTCTGCCAGTCCCTCGTGATCGAGGCCGCGCGCATCGCCCCCTCTGTGCCCTACGCCTCGATCGACGAGGCATCGGCATCGCGGGACGCGGTCACGGACGCGATCGACGAGCTTCTGCAGACCGCGGCCGACCCGGTCTACGACGTCCTGGCCGAACTCCGCGCCACGGTTGCCCGGGCGCTGCCCAGTGACACCACGACGGCGCGCATGGTCACGCTCGAGCAGAGAGTGGCCGTTCCATCGCTGCTTCTCGCCTACCGCCTCTACGGCGCCGTGGACGCCGAGGGCGACATCATCGCGCGCAACGGCGTGCGCCGCCCGGCCTTCGTCTCGGGCGCGCTGCGGGTGCTGACCGATGTCTGACCTCCGCCTGGTGGTCGGAGGACGCGCCTACGGCGGCTGGAAGAGCATGGAGGTGACGCGCTCGATCGAGAGCATCTCCGGATCGTTCAACCTCTCCGTCTCGGATCGCTGGGCCGGCCAGTCCGAGCCATGGCCGATCCGCGAGGAGGACGAGTGCCAGATCAGGATCGATGGAGAGACGATCCTCTCCGGATACGTCGACAAGCGCTCGCACAGCCTGAGCGCGACGGCCCGCACGCTCTCCTACTCGGGGCGCGACCGCGCCGCCATCCTCGTCGATTGCAGCGCGCAGCTCGGCGCGGGGAAGTCCTGGTCATTCCGCGACAAGGACATTGCCGCGGTCGCCCGCCAGATCGGCGAGCGCTACGGGATCAAGGTCTCCGTGCAGTCCGGCATCAAGCTCGTCCCCGAGGGGAAATGCGTGCTCAACCCGGGTGACACGGCGTACAGCGTCCTGCACAAGATGGCCACAGCGGCGGGCGTGCTCCTTGTCAGCGACGGCACCGGAGGCCTGCTCATCACTCGCGCGAGCGAGGAGCGCGTGGCGAGCTCGCTCGTCGAGGGCGAGAACGTGGAGACGGCCAGCGTCGAGTACGACAGCACCGATCGGTTCCACCGCTACGTGATCGTGACGCAGACGGGTGGCGAAGACGTCTGGCTCAAGCACGCGAGCGGAGGTGGCTACGATGTGCCGGGTAAGCCCGCGGCCGCATCGACGTCCGTCCGCGCCGAGGAGATCGATCCGGATGTCCTCCGCGAGGACAGAGTGCTCGTGATCCGCCCCGAGAAGAGCATGGACACGGCGACCGCGCGCCGGCGCGTGGCCTGGGAGGCTCGCGTGCGCGCCGCCCGCGCCGAGAAGGTGACGGTCTCCGTGCCCGGTTGGCGCGAGCCCCGCGGCGGCAAGCTCTGGCCGGTCAACCGCATCGTGGGCGTCAGGATCCCGAGCATCGGCATCGTCGGAGATCTCCTGATCTCTCAGGTCAAGTTCTCAGTCGGAGACAAGGGCGAGACGAGCACGCTCAACCTCGTGCGCCCAGATGCGCTCCTCCCAGAGCCTAGGTCTACGCCAGGAGCAGGAGGCGGCGGCGGGTCAGGGCGATGGAGAGAACTCGACAAGCCCAAGGCGAAGAAATGAGCCTCAGAAACCAGGTCATGAACCTCATCGCCCGGGCCGTCGTGAGCCTCGTCTCCGACGAGACGCGCACGCAGCTCATGCAACTCGGGATCCTGGACACGGGGCCCGACGACGATGACGCGGAGACGATCGAGGACGGCGAGCGCATTCAGCAGTACGGCGTGAGCTCCGTGCCCCTGCCCGGCGCCGAGGCCGTCGTGCTGTTCCCCGGCGGCGACCGCTCGCACCCGCTGATCGTGGCAGTGGACGATCGACGGTACCGCCCGACCGGGCGGCCGCAGGGCGAGGTGACGATCTACACCGACGAGGGAGACGAGATCCACCTCGCCCGCGGCCACCAGATCACCATCAAGACCACCGGCCAGGTCGTGATCGATGCCCCATCGATCAAACTCGGCGGAAGCATGCTCACGGCCCTTCAGGGCGTCGTGCAGGGCGAGGGAGTCGAGCCGGTGACTGGACTCACCTACGCGGCGCTGGGCAGCGCCAGCGCGGTCGTGATGGCCAAGAAGGCATAGGAGCATGGCACTCAACGGTGACGTTCTTGGTGATTTGATTCGCGCGAACTGTGAGACGGTGATCGCGTTGCACGTCTACGGGCAGCCCTTCGGACCTGCGGAGCGCGTGGCTCTGTTCCGTGCCATCGGTAACGCGATCGTGTCGCATATCACGTCTTCCGCAGTGGTGAACGTGGGATCGGTGTCCGGGGTGACTGCGGGTATCGACGCATCCGGACCCGGAGCGGGGACGATCACGTGACCCGTCTCTACCTCGAGCCCAGTGCGTCTGCTGTCGCGCCCCACGTCAATGGCGCGTGGGACACGGGAAGCGGCGCCTACCTTTTGTCTCCGGCGAAGGTGCTTTCGACGGCCAGCAACCTCACCGTGGCGTGGGCGGCAGGGCAAAGGGCACTCCTCGGGCGCTGGGTCTCCCCTCCGCTCCGTGGCGCCCAGACCATCAGCGGAGCGATGAAGGCGTACGCCCTCGGTCTGTGCCCGGCCGGGGCGAACGCACGTGCCCAAATCGAGGCCTACGTCGTCTCGCGCGACGGGTCGACCGTGCGCGGTACCCTCCTTGCGTTGGGCGACGCATCGACGGGGAGCGGGTTCAACACGGCGCTGCGCAATAAGTCGTGGGTCGACGGCGACGCCTGCACCACGGTCAATGCGTGGGACGGTGACCGTATCGTTGTTGGCATCGGATTCACCGACGCATCGGGCACGACACCACAGGCGTCGGCGCAGGTCGGAAGTGCAGGCACCGACGTCGCCGAGAATGAAACGGCGACGACGGGATCCGGCTGGGTGGATTTCTCGCAATCCCTCGCGTTCTATGGTGCTACGACTATCAACGACCTTGGCACGGGCGGCGTCAGTAACGGCGCTGGGCAGTATACCGTCACTTCGTCGTCATTCACCCCTACGCCGGGCAGCCTGCAAATCCTCGCCGTCTGGAACTACGGCAGTTCATCCAGTGCCCAGCGTGATGCTACCGTGTCGTTCTCCGGGGCACAGGGCAGTGGGTGGATTGACGCGGGCGCATCGTATGCGCAGACCGTCGGTAGCGGGGGGGAGCGCATTCGGTGGTATTACCGCTGGACCACCTACGCTGTTACGGGCACGTTGACAGCGACGTTCTCGGCTGCCGGCATGCTGTGCTCCATCGCCGTGCACGAGGTGCTCGGCGCCGACCCTAGCAGTGCGATTTTACAGAGCGCGTACGGGTCGGCCAGCGGCGCAGTCAATGCACTCACTGCCACGTTCTCAGCCCCGACAAGGGCAAACAGCCTCGTGCTCGGCGCAATGTCCAGCACTGTCACCTCTACCGACCCCTCGTCGATGTCCTCAGGCTTTGGCCTGAGGACATCGCTGTCCAATCACGGCGTGCAATTCAGCCGGATGGCAGGGGTGGGTGCATTTCCGTCGCTGGCTTTGGGCTGGTCTGGCACTGTCACCTCTCCGATTCTGGTGATCGTCGAAGTCGGTATGTCCGCGCCGACGAATGCGCCAGTAATCGGAGCCCCGACGCCATCGAGCCCCGGGACAATCAGCTACACCGACTCAATCTCAGCCATTGACGTCACGGACGCTGACGGGGACCTGTCCGCGGTCACCATCACGGCCAACGGGGAGACGGTCTACACGGACGGTGCCCTCGTGGCGCCCTATACCTCAAGCACCGCGACGCCCATTGCCGGCGGCACGCGCTTCGCCGTCGTGCGCACGGGTGGGTGGGTAGCGAGCACCTTGGCTCTGTACCTGACGGCTCAGGATGCCGCCGGCAACTCGACGTCGGCCTATTACACCTGGGCCGTCACGCTCCCCGTCAACAACGCGCCCGCCATCGCTCTCATGTCGCCTGCGTCGCCCGGTAGCATCGCAAGCACCGGCACCGTCACCCTGGACGTCACCGACGCCGACGGCGACCTCGCAAGTGTCGTCATCACCTGCGACGGCGAGACGGCCTA
>Ga0208980_10001394_pt1 | contig 14636 bp, 10 predicted proteins | sample WetSurMetagenome_3_FD_187993 | JGI IMG/M metagenome (GOLD analysis project Ga0208980, IMG submission 187993) | Wetland microbial communities from Twitchell Island in the Sacramento Delta, sample from surface sediment Aug2011 Site A1 Bulk (version 2) | ecosystem: Environmental > Aquatic > Marine... | reverse complement strand
TCCAGAAGAAAAATATCCTCGCAGGATGATGATCAGTGCCGACCATGGCTTGGCGATTGTTTATTTCCTTCAATCCGATGTCGTCCCGACCCTGCTTGAGGCAGGGATTGAGGTCATCTTATTAACTGATGACGCCCTTACCACTCAGATACAAAACCGGTTCGGTCGTCCTGGTTTGACCATTGAAGGACTTCGTCTTGATCAGGCGAATGCCTATGCCAAACGCGTCCATCCAGAAATTCAATGGTGGCTTCAAACGCTGCGTCGGGTTGGTAGCTCCAACCGTATCAACACCCATGCCATGGACAGCTACATCGACCAAATCGCGGTAGAAGAAGGCTGGAAACGCCGGTCCTTAATGCCTGTTGCACGGATGATAATTGGTTTATTGCGTAGATCCTCCCACGCCAGGCGGTCACTGGTTCGATTGCAGATGCACTATGTTCCTGGCATCTATACTGATTTATTCCAACGTTACAAGCCAGATTTAGTGGTCGCCAGCACTCCGGGATGGCGGCTTGACCGTTATTTATTGCGCGAGGCGATCCAACGAAAAATCCCCACTGCCGCGGTTGTGGTTGGTTGGGATAATCCTAGCAGTTACAGTATTCCAGGTGCCCCAGTGGGTCATATAACCTGTTGGTCGCAAGTGCAAAAGGATGAGCTTGTCCTTGGCTCTGACTGGCTCCCAGACCGGGTGAACATTGGTGGGATTCCCACCTATGACGGCTATTTTCGCAAGCAATGGCAGTTAAACAGGGAAGATTATTTCCAGCTGCATGGTCTTGATCCCAATCGCAAGCTTCTTTCTTACGCTGCTAGCTTTGTCAGTTTTTCACCTAATTACCAGAATATTGAAGCTCTGGTCCATCTCATTGCCGGTGATGCCCTCGTTGCTCCCAGCCAGTTGCTTATTCGTTTACACCCCAATCACTTCTGGGATAATCACCTTTTTGCTACAGAACGTGAGAAAATCCGCCAGCTGGCACGTGACTACCCTCATGTACATGTCGTCGAGCCAGTACCTCTGGGTGGTTCCTTAGGCTATTATTCCGGAGAAGATATGCCTGAGAAGGCCTCCATGATGGCACATTCTGATGTTTTCCTGACGGTTTATTCCACCATGGTGGTCGAGACAGCTATTCACGGTCGTCCAATCGTGAGCGTTTGCCTGGATGCGCCTGGTGGTTGGAACATCCCGCGCAAGTACTCTTTGCCCCTCTCAGAGATCGGTAACTGGCCCACCCATGATCGCTTTCGTCGATCTGGCTTTGGTCGCATCGCCACAAATGAGCAGGAGCTTCGCACCGCAATTAATTTCTACCTGCAGACACCCGATGCCAACGCTACCCAGAGTCAGGCATTTATCCAACGAGAATGCACTTATATGGATGCTTCAGCGGGAAGGCACACTGGGCAATTTTTAATTTCTTTGCTGGATCATCAGGAAGTGAGACAATGAAATTTCTCATCGCTGGATTGGGTTCCATCGGTCGCCGTCATTTCCGAAATTTACTTTCCTTGGGAGAGCACGACATCTTGCTCTACCGTACCCACCATGCCACCCTTCCAGATGATGAGCTAATCGGTTTTCCAGTTGAGACTGACCTACACACGGCCTTGGAGCATCACCCGGATGCGGTCATCATCTCCAATCCAACAGCTCTGCACATGGATGTTGCCATCCCTGCTGCTCAAAATGGCTGCCACATATTGCTTGAAAAACCAGTCTCCCATTCCTTGGCGAAAGTGGATGAGTTTGTTCAGGCCGTCCAGCAGAATGGGGTGAAGGTCCTGGTTGGTTTTCAGTTTCGCTTCCACCCCGGATTACTCAAAGTCAAGCAGCTTCTTGATGAAGGTGTGATAGGGACGCCGTTATCCGCTCGTGCTCATTGGGGTGAATATTTGCCCAATTGGCATCCTTGGGAGGATTATCAGCAGGGTTATGCCGCCCGCCCGGAGCTGGGAGGCGGGGTTGTGCTTACCTTGTCTCACCCTTTGGATTATCTGCCCTGGTTCCTTGGTGATGTCGAATCCCTTTGGGCTTTTTTAAACCATACAGGCTTACACATGCCGGTTGAAGACCTTGCCGAGATAGGGTTGTGTTTTGAAAACGGTGCCATCGGAAGCCTTCATCTTGATTATGATCAGCGCCCACCCTCCCACACCCTGGAAATCATCGGTACGATCGGCACCCTCAACTGGGATAATGCCACCGGGATCACCCGCCTGGCTCAGGTTCAATCGGATGGTAAAACTGGCTCCTGGCAGAATTTTCCACCACCCGAAGGATTTGAACGTAATTCGATGTTTCTCGATGAGTTGCGTCACTTTATGAAAGTGTTACGCGGAGATACCGAACCAGTTTGCACACTGGTGGATGGAATTCAATCTTTAAAATTGGCACTGGCCGCTCACCGGTCCAATCACCTGGAACAAATGGTCAAACCCAACAAATCATGATGAATTGGTTAAAAACGATGTTTCGCCGTCACCAACATCTTATTTGGGCAACGCTTTATTTTCTCGTGATGACAATCATCATCACCTGGCCTTTTTCCCGCTACATGACTAATTCGGTAGTTGGGAGCATCGGCGATAATATATATTTTATATGGTTAATCAAGTGGTTTCAAAAAGCACTGTTCGAGCTGCATGTATCCCCACTTTTTGTCCCATTTCTGAACTATCCCCAAGGCTGGTATTTAGCATTCACCGATATCACACCTGTCATGGTTTTATCCGGGTTACCGGCATCCCTCTTGGGGGGCGCCACCTTTGGCTACAATTTCTCCATGTTAGCCTCATTTGTTCTTTCTGGTTTAGGGATGTATATTTGGGTTCGAAAACTCACCGGCAGCTCAGCTGCGGGAATTATTTCCGGCACTGCCTATGCTTTCTTGCCTTACAGGATGGCACATTTTCTCATCGGTCACCTGAACTTATCCGGGACTCAGTGGTTCCCATTTTATTTTATGGGGTTAACGGACCTCATCCAAATGAAGAAGTTTTCATGGACGCCAATTCTTCTCACTTCGGTTTCTCTTGGATTGATTGGTTTGACGTCTATTCATTATCTTTTCATGACCTTATTGATCAGTGTTGTATATCTTATCGGTGCCTTGATCCTGATCAACCGTAGATTGATCCGCGAGCGGCGATTCTGGAAGAGTCTTGCTCTTACTCTACTTTGCTCCGCACCCCTGCTTTTTGTTGGAATTTACCCATTCCTGCAGATAAATCGCCTGGGCGCAATGCCTAGCCGAACGCTCAGCTATGTGAGCCAGTTTTCAGCCAGTCCAACAGATTTCCTTTTGCCCTCAACGCAACATTTCCTCTTTGGTCAATGGGTGGGCAATCACTTTGATCGTTCGATGTGGATAGAAGCCACCCTTTATCTTGGAATCGTGGTGTGTGCCTTAGCACTGATTGCCTTCATTGCACAAAAAAAACATCCTCAGAATGGTCTGGTAAACCTTTTTATCTGGGGAGCTTTCTTTGCGTTCGTTTTTGCCTTAGGCACTGACCTCCACTGGCTGGGTCATCCAATGGGTATTCCCGAGAATATAAGACAATGGTTATCCCGTACAGATCAAATAATTCCTCTGCCAGGCTACTTGCTGTTCAAATTCCTGCCTTTCTACGCCAAAATGCGGGTGTGGATGCGCTTTGGGATTTTTGTGATGGTTTTTGCAGATGTCCTTGCTGGGATTGGGGCAGCCTGGTTATTATCTAAGGTTCAAACCCCTTGGAAAAATGTGCTCGCGCTCGGCCTTTTATTGTTGGTTATTTTTGATTTTTACCCCGCTCCAATGAAGGAGTATTCCCGCGTTGAAAGCCGTCCGATAGACGCATGGCTGTCCGAGCAGCCAGGCAATGGAGCGGTTGTGCAATTTCCCTTTCAGCTTGTTGAAGATCAAGACCAGGTATATTACACCCTTTCTTACAATAAACCTTTTTTGGGTGGTTTTTTTAATGCCTTTCCACCAGAGCAGTACCAGCGTATAAAGCCCATTTTAATGAATTTCCCCAACCAGGAGAGTGTAGATTTACTCAAAGAACTTGGCGTGCAGTATGTTCTGGTCGATTCATCATATTATCCCGATATCAACCAGACCCGTGGAAATATTGAAAAACTGGGATTGCGCCTGCTCACGGTTATCGATTCTGAGTATGCGTTTGAATTAATGGCCAAATAATCATCATGGATGAGAAACCTGATAAAAAAAGAATTCCACTAAAAGACTGGCTCGCCCTCATCAGTATTTTTCTAATCAGTCTCGTGGGGTTTCTGGTGATTATTTATGCCACCAGGTGGGGACCTTGGGTGTTCAGTGATTCCACGGAATATATCGTTTCAGCGAAAAATCTACTCGCCGGGCACGGGTTGGGTCTTTATGGACCATCTGGCGCTTTTCATCCGCTCTCATTGCATCCCCCGTTCTACTCACTTCTCCTCAGCTTCTTCGGATTATTCGGTGCAGATCTTTTAGTCACTGCTCGTTGGTTGGATGCCATCCTGTTTGGATTGACGATCTTGTTAGTTGGGGTTTCTCTATATATGATTACCAAATCCTCATGGCTATCCATCGGTGGTAGTTTTTTATTGTTAAGTATGCCAGGTTTGGTCGAAATATACAGTGGGGCAATGTCTGAGCCACTGTTCATCTTCACTGGATTGGTCGGTATTTTCCTGATCTTGTGCTTCATAAAGAATGAACGCTATATTTTACTCATTTCCGCGGCGTTATTCTCTGGTCTATCGTTGCTCACGCGTTACGCTGGGTTTGCGTTCATCATCACAGGTATATTTGCTTTACTTGTCTTTAATCAAAAGCCTTGGAAAAAGAGGATAACCCATAGTTTGATTTATGGCACGATTAGCATCTTGCCAATCATTGGTTGGCGTATCTGGCTAAAGGTTCTTTCAATTAGCTCCCAGCAATTTGGAATTGGCGTGAATCCCATGGAGCTATTTACCCGATTTCGATTGAGTGTCATGGAAATCATATGGTCCTGGCTACCCTTCACCTCTGTTCTTCCACAGTATTCATATAATCTCGCCAGGAATCTGTTATTAATTCTCCTCATCCTGATGTTGATTCTATTTGCCCTGGCGGCGATGATGAGGCATAAGAACAATCAGAAACTATTCGATTCCAATAATGGTTTGATGTTTGCGGTTCTGATGTTTGTTTTTATTCTTGCATACCTGCTTATCCTTGCCTTTAGTTATATATTCACGCATCCAACGCCTGACTTGGTAGCTCGCACCTTGTTGCCTGCTCACATCGCAATTTTACTTTGTTTTTTTTCATTATTACTTTTTTTCATTCGAGCTTGGTCATCGATCAAACCGTTGATTTTAATTCCGATCATACTAATAATCGGTGTCTCTATCTCTTATGTGCACGACAGTGTCGATATTATCTCGAATTACCATCAGTCTGGTTTTGGATATACCAGTCGAAGTTGGCGTGAGTCTGAGACGCTCCACACAATCGAAAAACTCCCCTCGGATATTCCCCTAATTTCTAACGAATCTGCTGCAGTTTTATTCTATACCGGACGACCCACGTATGACATCTCCGAGTTGATCAACAATGCTCCGCAAATACTGACCAATCGCTTTGGTGATGATCTGACGGATCCTGTCCAAAACGAATTTCGAAATAATGGTGCAGCCCTCGTTCTCTTTAATACATACAATTGGCAGTTCTATCAACTATATGGTGATCAAACTGCTGAACGCATGCAAAACTTGACTAAAGGTTTGTATTTGTATTCCCAACTGAAGGATGGTGCCATATACATGTATAATCCTCCTGAAGAATAATTTTCAGGGAAGCATATGTATATACATCGAATAAATCTGAATAATTTTCAATCTGCACACTCATCCTATCCGATAATTTTTAATAGGTATATATGACCAATATTTTCTCTAGTTTCAACTTATCCAATCGGGTTGCTATGGTAACCGGCGGTCCCGGGCTACTTGGCAAGGAGTTCTGCCGTACCTTGGCCGAAGCTGGTGCCTCTGTCGTCGTTGCCGATATCAACGCGAATAGCGTCAACGGTGTAACCAAAGCCTTGATCGAAAACGGCTACCATGCCCTGGGTGTTGCCACCGATGTGACTCAGCCTGAATCAGTCCAGGCGCTCGTTGAGGAGACTCTGGAGACCTTTGGCCGCCTTGACATCCTGGTCAATTCCGCTGCCCTCGACCCAAAGTTTGATCCCGATGCACTGGCAGAGATGGCCAAACGTGGAACGGTCTCTGGTGCTTTCGAAGATTATCCTCTTGAGTCCTGGAAAGCCGCCCTGGATGTGAACCTGACGGGTATGTTCTTATGCTGCCAGGCAGCTGTTAAACCGATGCTTGCCCAGGGAAAGAAAGGTTCTATCATCAATATTTGTTCCACGTATGGATTGGTGGCACCCGATCAACGGATATACCAGCGTAAAGGCAACCAAACCTCATTCAAGCCGGTTTACTATTCGGTCACCAAGGCTGGTGTTCTCGGATTAACCCGCTATTTGGCAGCCTATTATGCCGGGACGGATATCCGTGTCAATGCCCTCACTCCCGGCGGTGTTTACAATAATCACGATGATGTATTTCTTAAAGCTTATTCCGCCCGTACCATCATGGGACGCATGGCAAAAAAAGATGAGATGAATGGCGCCCTTCTATTTCTCGCCTCGGATGCTTCATCTTATATGACCGGCTCCAACCTGGTTGTAGATGGTGGTTGGACAGCCTGGTAATTTATGATTGGACTTTCCCATATGCAAATTCTTGCTCTAATTCCAGCTCGTGGTGGTTCAAAAAGTATCCCGCATAAGAATATCCGTCCGCTGGCGGGCTTCCCCCTCATCGCCTACTCAATTGCTGCAGCCAGGCAGTCAAAATTGGTCACCCGCATCATCGTATCCACCGATGATTCTGAAATCGCAAGCATTGCCCGTGGATTTGGCGCGGAGGCACCATTTCTCCGTCCTTCGGAGTTTGCCCAGGATGACACCCTCGACTTTCCGGTTTTCACCCATGCTTTGAGCTGGCTCAGAGAACACGAGAACTACCAGCCTGATATCCTTGTTCAGTTGCGACCCACCTCCCCGCTCCGCCCTCCCGATTGTGTCGACCAGGCTATACAAATCCTGCAGGATCACCCTGATGCGGACTCAGTCCGCGGAGTAATCCCCTCTGGGCAGAATCCTTTCAAGATGTGGCAACTTACCGACCAGGGTTACATGACTCCGTTACTGGAATTGTCCGGAGTGCCTGAACCATTTAATGCTCCACGCCAGGCTCTCCCCCAAACCTATTGGCAAACGGGTCATATTGATGCTATTCGTCTATCCACAATCCTGAACAAAGAGTCATTAAGTGGAGATGTTATCTATCCCCTCCAAATTGACCCGCGTTATGCCATCGATATCGACACCCTGCGAGATTGGCAACGGGCTGAATGGATTATCAATCAAGCTGATCTACCGATGGTCCTTCCTGGGCACGGTAAACGTCAGTTACCCAGGCAAATAGACTTGTTGGTCTTTGATTTTGATGGGGTAATGACTGATGATCGTGTCTGGGTAGACGAGCAGGGTCATGAAGCTGTGGTTGCCAACCGTCGCGATGGGCTCGGTATTGCCATGCTACATAAGGCAGGTATCCCGATGGTGGTTCTCTCGACGGAGACCAATCCAATTGTGGCTGCGCGCTGCCGTAAGCTGGAGCTAACTGCCATTCAAGGCGTGGAAGATAAACGGGCAGCCCTTGCTTCATTACTTCAAGAGCGTATGCTTGACCCAAAGAATGTTATCTATGTGGGAAATGATGTCAATGACTTGCCATGTTTTACTCTTGTAGGATGTGCTGTAGTTGTCGCGGATGCCCATCCAGATGTCATCGCCCACGCTGACCTGGTGCTTTCACATAAGGGCGGTCATGGGGCAGTAAGGGAATTATGCGATAAGATCATCCAAAATCGACTCTAATACCTGATATGGACGGTCAATCCTGTTGTTTTAGATCTGAAGAAAAATTATTTAACAGAAAGGTGAATACTCATGTCACGTGAAATAATGATCGGTAATCGAGTAGTAGGTGACGGACACCCAACCTATATCGTCGCTGAGATTGGTATCAACCATAACGGAAGTGTGGAAATTGCTAAATCATTGATCGATGTGGCGGTAAAAAATGGAGTCGATGCAGTTAAGTTTCAAAAACGCACACCTGAGTTATGCGTCCCACCCGACCAGCAAAAACATATGCGTGAAACCCCCTGGGGTTACATCACATATTTGGAATATCGTTACAAAATAGAATTTGGGGTAAATGAATATCGAGAGATCGACCGCTATTGTAATCAAAAAAATATTCCCTGGTTTGCTTCAGTTTGGGACGAGCCTTCTGTGGATTTCCTCCAGCAGTTTAACCCTATCTGTTATAAAATCCCTTCCGCCTCTCTCACAGATAAAAGCCTCCTTCTCCATGCACGTGAGACCGGTAAGCCTGTCATCCTTTCTACAGGTATGTCTACCATGCAACAGATCAAAAAAGCGGTGAATGTTATCGGCGAGGATAATTTACTCATCACCCATGCTACAAGTACCTATCCATGTGATCCGGAAGAACTCAACCTGAAGATGATCCGAACGCTTGTAGATACTTTTTCCTGCCCGATTGGATATTCAGGACATGAGGTTGGACTGATACCTACTGTTGTGGCAGTATCCATGGGTGCCTGCCTGGTTGAACGCCATATCACCCTGGATCGTGCCATGTGGGGCAGCGATCAGGCTGCTTCTGTTGAACCTGGTGGAATTGAACGCTTAGTTAAATATATTCGGGTTACTGAACAATCACTTGGGGATGGGGTCAAGCGTGTTTATGAGAGTGAGATACCTTCTCTACGCCGGCTTCGTCGAATCAAGGAGTAACCCTCTCAGCCCTGAGGCCTAACGAGTTTCACACCTAGGGAAATAAATCTAAATCCAATCAATGAGCTTTTTCAGAGATAAGCTTTTGAATCGATACTCGCTGAATATCCAACGTTGGAAGAATAATCATCGCGTAATTCAGCTTTCACGCAATGTAAACTCCAATTCATCATTGCATCAGTTAGCTAAAAGTAGTGCGGATGATTTGTTCATCAGACCGGTAGCATTCTTCAACGCTTCAACCCGGATCAAAGGAATCAGCTTGAATGCTGCTTTTTCACTGCTCGCCTGTCTTGGGCTGCAAATGGCAGGCCTGCCAGTCATACGTTTCGGATGCAAAAAAGGTATGAGTCTGTGCGTTTTGGGTACCGACCGCACAGATCCATCAAAATTGCCACCCTGTAAATCTTGCATTGCCCAATCACGATCGTTATATTCAGATTCTCTCGTTATTCCATTTACCTATAAAATCAATCCTTCGCTCACGGATGCAATTACAAACCTTCCCTTGGAACAGTTATCAGAGTATAAAGTTATTCCGCCAGATAAAGCCATTCAATCCGCACCAGATTCCTCCTCAACATTTCTGCCCCTTGGTCAGCTCGTTTTGCCTTCTATCCGTTGGATCTTACGCCGACACCATCTCCAGGATGATGAATCAACCTGCTTTATCTATCGGCAATATATTCTTTCTGCCTACTCCGTCACTCAGGAATTCTCAGCCTTTCTGGATGCAACCAATCCCCAGGCAGTGATCCTCTTTAATGGCCAGTTCTTTCCTGAAGCCGTCGCCAGGTGGGTTTGCTTGCAACGTGGAATTCGTGTGATTACCCATGAAGTAGGGTTGCAGCCATTTTCTGCTTTCTTTACCACCGGCGAGGCTACTGCATATCCCTTGCATATACCGGAAGATTTCGAGCTTGATGAGGCTCAGAATAAGCGCCTTGACGATTATCTCAGCCAGCGGTTTCAAGGACAGTTTTCCATGGCCGGCATCCGCTTCTGGCCTGAGATGAATGGGTTGAATGAAGCATTTCTTCGCCATGCTGATGGCTTCAAACAGATCGTCCCGGTCTTTACGAATGTAGTCTTCGATACCAGCCAACCACATTCCAATACTGTCTTTCCCCATATGTTCGCCTGGCTGGACTCGGTGTTGGATATTGCACGAGCCCATCCTGATACCCTGTTTGTGTTGCGAGCCCATCCCGACGAGACCAGACCCGGTAAAGCCAGCCAGGAGAGCGTGAGCCGGTGGGTCACAAAAAATCAGGCTGATTCATTACCCAATCTTGTTTTTGTGGAATCTGGTCAAACCCTAAGTTCATATGATCTCATCCAGCGATCTAAATTTATCCTGGTATATAACTCTACCATTGGTCTTGAGGCTTCCATCATGGGTCTTCCCGTGATCTCCGCTGGTCGCGCCCGTTACACTCAGCTTCCAACTGTTTTCTTCCCTCCCACTCCCAGTGACTATCTCCAGCAGGTGAACACATTCCTTGACTCAACCCAAATAAGCGTTCCACCTGAGTTCAGGCATAACGCACGTCGTTTCCTTTATTATCAGCTTTTTCGTTCTTCACTCCCGTTTTCTGATTACCTGGAAGAGGATGGTATCTGGCCAGGTTTCGTCAGGTTGAAGAAGTTTTATCCTCAGTCTCTCACACCTTCCACCTCACCGGCGATTAAAGCCATCTATCAGGGCGTTCTTAAGGATGGTGATTTCTTATTGGATTCAGACCTCTGATTCCGATTAACTTGGTTTGTAAATATAACCTCCCTGCATTATCCAGCCCTAATCACGATTGTTCGCTTATCAACATCACCTGATCCTGTTCTAGCCTCATAATACAACATCCAGAACCACACCTGACCCTTGGATTCAACACATATGCCATTATCGCTTGAAATAAAATCATGCCCACCAGAGCTAACATGCCCAATATAATCGCCCTCGTACCCATGCGCCATCACTCGCAACGTGTTCCGGGTAAGAATTATCGCCCTCTGGCAGGTAAACCGCTTTTCCACCACATTATTCAAACACTGCTATCCTGCCCTGAGATATCCCAGGTGGTTGTGGATACGGATAGCCAGCCTGTGATGCAAGGATTGCGAGATCATTTTCCACAGGTCACCATTCTAGAGCGCCCTGAACACCTGCGTGCTGATACGATTTCCATGAACGAGGTTCTGATTTATGATACCTCCCAGGTGCAGGCTGACTATTATTTACAAACCCATACCACCAATCCACTGCTCCGTCCTTCAACTATTTCCCGCGCCATCCAGACCTTCCTGACAAATTTACCGGCTTATGATTCACTTTTTTCAGTCACTCCCTTGCACAAGCGCTTGTGGGATCAGCAAGGTCATGCCATCAACCACGATCCATCCGTCCTTCTGCAAACTCAGGATTTACCCCCAATCTATGAAGAAAATTCGTGCATTTACATCTTTGACCGTCACACGTTGGTCAATCGCCAGAACCGTCTTGGCATGCGTCCATTAATGTTTGAAATTGATGCCACGGAAGCCTGGGATATCGATGAAGAGTTAGATTTCCTCATCACTGAATTTTTGCTTAACAGATTGAATGGGTAAAGCGGTCAGCACATTCCCATTGCTGGTGATTCTTCTCTTACCATTGCTGTAATCATATGTCGATTTATTCTAAAAAATACCTTTTAATCCCCATTCTCCTGATAGCTATCGGAATCACAGGCGCAATTTTCATGGCATGGCTTACCCCTTATGGTGTGGGAATATATGTGGATACCCTCTCATACATTTCTTCCGCACGCAATCTACTGGCAGGGATTGGCATGGGCAGAGTCACCGGGCTCGGTGACTTCAAACCGATGACCCACTACCCACCTTTTTATTCCTTGATTTTGGCTGCCTTTCATTTACTGGGTTTACCGGAGTTAACTACTGCGCGTTTGCTCAGCACTCTTGCTTTTGGTCTCGCCATCGTCTTGGCCGGTTTGATCGTTTACCAGCGTACGCGGGCGGGTTTTTTTAGCATCTTCGTTGCCGTATTATTCCTGCTTGCCAATCCAATTTTACGTAATTTCAGTTGGGCAATGACTGAGCCTCTTTATATCGTTCTGATGTTGCTTGCATTTTTACTGCTCGGGTACTATTTGGGTAATTCGCACAGGCGTTGGTTGGTCCTGACAGCCATAGTTGCCAGCTGTGCTCTGCTTACCCGTTATGTGGGTTTTTCACTCGTTGGTGCAATCTGCCTTGTCCTGCTGCTTAACCGCCAGCTTGATTGGCGAAATCGGCTTAAAGATCTCGGCCTCTTCCTTGCGATCGTTCTCCTCCCGACCCTTAGTTGGCTGGTAAGAAATTGGTTGATCTCAGAGACACTCACCAACCGTGTGCTCCTTTGGCACCCCATATCAGGGGAGAATATTTCATTTTTGATAAAAGCCGTGAACAGTTGGGGGCTGTTGCCACAGCGCCTGGTGGTTGGTCGTGAAACCTTGGCGTTTTCAGTAATTATTATCTGCCTCAGCCTGGCAGGCGTATTTTGGTTGATACGTTCTCTACCCAAGCCTGGTAAATCCCCTACGCTTGAAATTGCCTTACTTTTAGCGGGTTGGCTTTACGTCGGTTTGTTGATCACTTCCTTATTCTTTTTAGATGCGACGACACGACTGGAAAATCGCATTCTCTTACCCCTCTATGTAATCATAATACTATTGATCGTCATCGGGTCAGCATTGCTCTGGGAACATAAAACCATCTTGACCCGCCTTTTTGTTGTCCTGATGTGCTTATGGCTGGCATACTTCTCATTCACCCGCGTGGATGGAGCCATCATTGACCTGCGCTCTGATGGTCAGGGATACGCCAGTTTAAAATGGCAGAATTCACCCACCGCAGGTTTTATTCGCCAGCAAGACACATCCGTGATCTTTACCAATGATGTAACCGCCATCTACTTCCTCTCCGGGAAGGATTCAGTCGGTATCCCGAATGCTAGCTCCACCGAAACCGATTTTTCAAAGATGCGGGAAAACTTGCGTTCCCCTGACAGCTACCTGGTCATTTTCGGAACCCTGACGGGCGAGTTCGCCCCGTTATACCAACTAACCCATGGTCTGACTTTGGTGGATTCCTTCACGGATGGAACCATATATCAACTTCGGTAAATAAGGACCGATTAAGGTTTATTATGACAACCATTCTTTACTCCGCACCATATATGATCCCCCTGTTGCCTCGCTATCGCCCATTATTGGAAAGCCTTGGTCTGAGCCTGATTGTCCCCGAAGTTCATGAACGGCTGGGGGAGACCGAGCTCCTATCATACGCCGGTCAATTCGACGGAACCATCTGTGGTGACGATCACTACACCCACCGTGTGCTTGAGGCATGCTCTCCCCGCCTTAAAGTCATCTCTAAATGGGGTACAGGTATTGATTCCATCGACAAGCAGACAGCTAAAAAATTAGGCATTCAGGTGTGCAATACCCCCAATGCCTTCACCCTACCGGTCGCCGATACGGTTCTCGGATACATTTTAACCTTTGCACGTCGATTCCCATGGATGGATAAGGCTGTAAAATCCGGTCATTGGGAGAAGGTTCCTGGCCGTTCTCTAAGCGAATGTACATTGGGCGTTGTGGGTGTGGGAAAGATTGGTAAAGCGGTCATCCGCCGTGCTCGGGCTTTCGGGATGAACTGCCTGGGTAATGATATCATCCCTATCGATCACGTCTTTCTCGCCAAGCACAAGGTCGAAATGATCTCTCTGGAAGATATACTTGCCCGTTCTGATTTTATCAGCCTGAATTGTGACCTGAATCCCACCAGCTACCACCTGATGAATACCGATACCTTCAACTATATCAATCCATCAGCAATCCTGATCAACACATCCCGGGGACCGGTGGTCGATGAAACTGCCTTGGTTTCTGCGTTACAGTCCGGCAGGTTAGCTGGGGCTGCCCTGGACGTGTTTGAGACTGAGCCGCTCTCTGTGGAGAGCCCTCTCACGAAAATGGACAATGTCTTGTTGGCTTCCCATAATGCCAATTCCAGTCCAAAAGCCTGGGAAAGGGTTCATCAAAATACGATCGACAATTTACTCACCGGCTTAGGTCTTTCCGTTAATAAGGGAAAATGAGTATGAAAAACATATTAGAAACTGGAACATCGTCAGGTCCTCTCACCGTCCTGGTTACTGGTGCTGCGGGTGGGATTGGTCGCGCCACGATTCACCTGTTTGCCACATCAGGTTGGCGAGTCATTGGTGTAGACCGGTCACCCTTCGGTGAGTCATTCCCGCAAGATGGTTTCTTTATCCAGTCAGATATTTCCATTGGTGAAAATCTTGAATTAATCTTCAGTCAGGCTCACGCTCACACCGGTTATCTCAATGCTTTGGTCAATAATGCTGCTGTGCAAATTGCCAAACCAATCATTCAAACCAGTGTGGAAGAATGGGATGCTGTGATGGCATCAAACCTGCGCTCAGTCTTTCTGAGCGCCAAGCTTGCTTACCCCTTGTTCAAAGCCGCCAATGGCGGGGCAATCGTCAATATCTCCTCTGTTCATGCTGTGGCAACTTCAGCAAATATCGCAGCCTATGCAGCCAGCAAGGGGGGTCTGTTAGCCCTGACACGTGCCATGGCTATCGAGTTTGCCCCCGATAACATCCGTGTGAA
>Ga0208980_10001392_pt1 | contig 14647 bp, 14 predicted proteins | sample WetSurMetagenome_3_FD_187993 | JGI IMG/M metagenome (GOLD analysis project Ga0208980, IMG submission 187993) | Wetland microbial communities from Twitchell Island in the Sacramento Delta, sample from surface sediment Aug2011 Site A1 Bulk (version 2) | ecosystem: Environmental > Aquatic > Marine... | reverse complement strand
CGGCAGGAATTTGGAAGGCCCAAAGCCGGCCCATACCGGGATGGATGGATTGATGGTGTGGGTCAGGTCGACGTACTTGGCGCCCTTGAGCGCGCTGTCGTAAACCTGCCATAGCCCGGCTGAGGCAGCCGGCGCCCCAGGCGCTGCGGTCGGTTGGGCTGCCGCGGCGTTTTCGGCCATGATCTGCGTCCAATAGGCATGGGTAGCGGCGGAAGCGGTGGCGGCCGGCGGCGCCGCAGTGGGAACCGCGGTGGCCGTCGCGGTCGGCACCGCCTCGGTGGCAGCGGCGGTGGCGTGGGCATCTCCACAACAACCCCTGTGGGAGGAGGAGGCGGCACGGAGAATTTACGCAGCCGCCGCGCCGAGGTACGCGCGGAGATGCAGCGCCGGAACATGAAGCTGCCCTGAGGCCAGGGTACAGGGCACAGGGTCAAGGGTCCAGGAAATGCAGAGAGGGAAGAGCGCCCTGCGTTCGTCCCTCTTTTTTTCTGCCTGTACCCTGAACCCTGTGCTTCGCACAGGCACCCTTCTTGCACAACTTCGTTTAAAACCGGTCATTGCGCAAGGGCATGGCGATAATGCACTCCCGAGAGATTGCATCGCCTTGCCCGCAATGACGTTTCCGGAGCCCATGCCGACCACGCCGAAAACAAAAAAGAGTGCAAAATCAAAGTCTTCCGGAGCAAGAAAGCGCCAGTGTCTCAACGCGATTCTCGGGGAGAACCGGACGCTCAAGGCCTGGTTGCGCCCAGGGAAAGGTTCCCCGACAGAGGCCTTTGTCATTCTGGCCGACGGGCTCTCATCGAAGGACCGGGAATTTCTTGCCTCCACGGCCGACCTCGTCGTCGACCCGGGCGAGGACCTGATCGGTCTGATCGCCAGGTTGAAGCGCGAGAACAGGCAATTGAAGTCGCTCAGCTTGAGCGACGATCTCACGGGGCTCTACAACAAGCGGTTCTTCTCGATCCAGCTCGAGATCGAAATGGCACGGGCACGGCGAACGGGGCTGCCCTGCAGCCTCACGATCATCGACTTCGACAATTTCAAGGAAATCAACGACCGGCTCGGCCACGACGAGGGCGATCGGTTTCTCATCCAGATGGGCGGGCTCATCCGCGAAAAGCTGCGACCCACGGACTTCGTCTGCCGCTACGGAGGCGATGAGTTCGCCGTCATCATGCCCGCAACGTCGCTTTTGGACGCAATCGGCATCGCGAAGCGCCTTCGGGAGTTCACAGCCCACTTCACCTGGAAGATGGCCGTCCAGGTCTCGGCGAGTTTCGGCCTTGCCGCCTTCGAGCCGTCAAACCCGATGAATGCTGAAGAATTCTTCAAAAGAACCGATAGTGAATTGTATCGGGCCAAGAAAGCCGGGAAGAATCGCATCTCCTACCCCGCGCAGGCTTCGACCCAGGCCCGCCAGCGGGAAGCGGTGGCGCGGGATGAGCGGGAAGCGCTGTTCAGCCTCGAAACGAGCGCTTAGACACGCCGGGGAAAAGGCCGTAAACCATGACAACAAACCCATCCAAAAGCCCCATCATCGCCACCGTCACGAGCGGCAAGGGCGGCGTCGGCAAGACCTTCGTCACGGTCAACCTCGCTGCGACCCTGGCCGCACAGGGCCGGAAGGTCCTCGTGGTGGACTGCGACCTCGGGCTCGCCAATGTGGACATCATGCTGGGCGTCCACCCCCGGCTGAGCCTGAAGGATATCCTCTTCGGCAATGCCCTGCCGGAAGATGTCATAATCCCCGTCAAGGGCGGTTTCCACCTCCTGCCCGCCTGCTCCGGCGTGCGTGAGATGGCCCAGCTGCTCTACGAGAAGATTCAAATCGTGAAAACCGTTGTCCTCTCCCTGGAAGGCTACGACGTCATCCTGCTCGACACGGGCGCGGGGATCGCCGAGACGGTCCTGCAGTTCAACCTGCTGGCCCCCCGCAACATCGTCGTCCTCAACCGGGAGCTCACGTCGATCACCGACGCATACGCCATGATGAAGGTTTTGCATCAGGTCTTCGGACGGGACACCTTCAGCCTCATCGCCAATTCCGTGGCCGATGAGCGCGACGGTGAAAAAATCTTTCACCACATCGACGGGATCTGCCGGAGGTTCCTGGGGTTTGCCCTGGACTACCTGGGCCCCGTCTGCCGGGACGAGGCGGTGCCGAAATCCATCCTTCGCCAGGAGCCTCTCGTCCTTGCCGATCCCGGATCGAAAACGTCGGCCTGCTTCGGCCGGATCGCCGGGGCTGTGAGCCACTGGGGGCAGCCCGGGCCCCGGGGACAGGCGATTCCCGGAACGGAGGTCAGCGCCCGGGGCGTATTGCACTGAACGACAGGGGTCGAGGGCCGCGGGCAGAGGATAGGGGCCGCATTTCTGTTTTTTTCCCTTCTTGACTTCCTGACTTTTTCTTCAACGCATCTTCTATTCGGACAGGGCGGAAGCCGGGAAATATTCATGGACATTTCATGAAAAAGTGCTAACCTTAGCCATTAAGCATTATGTTCTCGGTTTCATGGAGGTTTTTATCGATGAAAAATGCCAAGGGTAAACTTTTCGCAACCCTCTGCCTTCTTCTCATGCTGTTCATCGTCTTCGGACCCTATGGCGACAGCCGGGTGTCGGCAGTCGACTCATCCACGTACAAGAGCCTCAAGCTCTTCAACGAAGTCCTCGACATGGTCGAGAAGAACTACGTCGAAGAGGTGAAGCAGAAAAAGCTGATCGACGAGGCCGTCTCCGGGATGATCAAGTCGCTGGACCCCCACAGCGCCTACCTGACGCCGGAGCAGTACAAGGAGCTCCAGGTGGACACGAGCGGGACCTTCGGGGGGCTGGGGATCGTGATCGCCATGCAGAACGACCAGCTCACCGTCGTCTCCCCCATCGAGGACACGCCCGCATTCAAGGCCGGGATCAAAGCCGGCGACCGGATCGTGAAGATCGACGGCCAGATCACGAAGGGGATGACCATCCAGGACGCCGTGAAGAAGATGCGGGGCCCCGAGAACAGCAAGGTGACCCTGACGATCTTCCGCAAGGACATGAAAGAGCCCAAGGATTTCGTCATCACCCGGGCCGTGATCAAGATCAAGAGCGTGAAACACAGCATGTACGAGGGCAACATCGGCTATGTCCGCATCTCCGCCTTCCAGGAATCGACGGTGGATGAGCTCCGCAAGGCCCTCCAGCAGATCAACGGCAAGTCCAGTGACCTCAAGGGGATCGTCATCGACGTCCGGAACAACCCGGGAGGGCTCCTCGACCAGGCCGTGAAGGCCTCCGACGCGTTCCTCAAATCGGGGACCATCGTCTCTACGAAGGGCCGCGTGAAGGCCATCGAGAACAAGTTCGTCGCAAAGGATGACGGCACCGAACCCACGGTCCCCATGGTGGTCCTCGTCAACGAGGGCACGGCGAGCGCCTCGGAGATTCTCGCCGGCGCTCTGCAGGACAACGGCAGGGCTATCGTCCTGGGAATGCCGACCTTCGGGAAAGGCTCGGTGCAGACCGTGATCCCCCTCGAGGACGGCTCGGCCCTGAAGCTGACGACGGCCAAGTACTACACCCCCAAGGGCCGCTCCATTCAGGCCGAGGGCATCAAGCCCGATATCCTCATCGAGCCCATCCGGCAGGCCGAGGGCCCCGAAACGGCCGATGCCCAGATGCTGCGGGAGAAGGATCTCAAGGGCCATATCAAAGGGGATCGCGAAGGCGATCAGGCGCCCGCCCAAGACAAGGACAAGGACAAGGGCAAAGACAAAGATAAAGACAAGGAAAAGGATAAGGAGAAAACCGATCTCCAGCGGGACAACCAGCTGAAGAGCGCCGTCGACATCCTCAAGAGCTGGGAGGTATTCAAGCGCATCGGTAAGAACTGAGAAGCCCGGTACGACCCTTGAAGCGAAGGAAAAAAAGGCGATCCTCCGGCAAGCGGGGCATGAGGACGGCCCTCGCTCTCCTGATCGCCTGCATAGCGGGGATCGTCGCCGTCTGGCTGATACCCGACGGCGATCGCAGGAGCTCTCCACCCCCGCCACAGGCCTTATCGACGGATGAGGAAACCGAAAATGCCGCCGAGCCAAAGCGGGTCGGCAGCCCCTCTGCCCATGTGAGGAAGGTCGAAAAGAAGAAGATCGCCATCCTTATCGATGACATCGGTTACGATCCCGGGGGCCTGAGAAGGCTTTTGGCCATTGAGGCCCCCCTGGCTTTCTCCGTCCTGCCGCGCATAGCCCACTCCAGGTCTTCCGCCGAGGCGGTTCACCGGGCGGGAAAAGAGGTCCTGCTCCACCTCCCCATGGAACCTCACGGCTACCCGGACCGCAATCCCGGGCGGGGTGCCCTTTTCGCCTCCATGACAGCCCGCGAGATCCGAAAGACCCTGGAAGAGGACATGAAATCGGTGCCCCGTGCCAAAGGGGCCAACAACCATATGGGCTCGAAGTTCATGGAGGAGCGTGAGCCGCTCCGGGTCGTTTTTGACGTACTCGACGCGCGGGGCCTCTATTTCGTGGACAGCGTGACGACGGACGCCTCGGTGGCCCGGGAGCTGGCCGACGAGAAGCCCCTGCGGTTCGCAACCCGGGATCTTTTCATTGACGATGCCGAGGACCGGGGATGGGCCAGGGTACACCTGGAGAGGCTCCTCGAAACCCGCAACGAGTGGAACGAGCTGCTGCTGATCGGGCACCCTTACCCGGAAACGGTCGCCGCCCTGGAGGAAATGATCCCGCGGTTCAAGTCCCTGGGAATCGAGTTTGTGCCCCTCTCCGCCCTTGTCGAAAGCAGGCAGGGTTCCCGGGGAAACGGGGCTGACGGGAATAAAAACAGGAACAGGACACCATGAAAGAAAAGATCCGCAACGCCGTCGTGCTGGCCGTCGTGCTCGTCGCCCTGACCGTGCCTGTCGCCCCGGCAACGGCACAGGACACGGGGACCGGGGGGTCCTCGGGAGAGGCCCCCTATCACTATTCGCTCGGCACGAGTCTCATGCTGGACGGCAAATACGCCGAGGCAGCCAAAGAGTACGAAAAGGCCATTGCCCTGGACCCGAAGTCGGCCTTCCTCGCCGCGGAGCTGGCCTCTCTCTACGTGAGAATGGGGGAGCTCGACCGGGCACTCTCCGTCTGTGAGCAGTCCCTCGTATACAACCCCGAACAGGTCGATACCTACGGCCTCATGGGGAGCATATACCTCTACAAGAAAGACTACGACAAGGCCATCGGGGCCTACCGGCGCGTGATCGCCCTGGACCCGAAAAACCATGACACCTATCTCTACCTCAGCGTGATCTACGCCGAGACGAAGCGATACGAAGAAGCCGTAGCAATCTTGAAAACCCTCCTCGAGCAGGACCCCAAGAGCGTCATGGGGCACTACTATCTCGGCAAGATCTACGGGGAGATGAAGCTCTACAAGGAAGCCACGGCCTGGATGGAGAAGGCCATCGCCCTGAAGCCGGGATTCGAGTCGGCCCTCTCCGATCTCGCGCTGCTCTATGAGATTCAGAACGAAACCGGCAAGGCGAGGGAGATCTACAGGCAGCTGATCGAGGAGCACCCCCAGCGCATGGGCTACCGGCTGCGCCTGGCAAAACTGGACATCCGGGAAAAGAAGTACAACGAGGCCATCGGGATTCTGGAGGACGTCCTGAAGCGGGACGTCCGCAACCGGGAGGCGCGCCTCACGCTGGCCCTGGCCCTCATGGAAACCCAGAAGCCCGAGCGTGCCATCGAGGAACTGAACACCCTGCTGGCGAGCGCCCCCAACGATCAGGAGGCGCGCTACTTCCTCGGGGGGGCCTACGAGGAGAAAAAGATGATGGCCGAGGCCCTGCGGGAGTACGAGCGCATCCCGGCCACCTCGCCTCTCTATGGAAGCGCCCAGGTCCGGGCAGGGTACATCCTGAAGAGCCAGGGGAAAACGGGCGAGGCCATCGAGAGGGCGAAAAAGGCCCTGGCTGAAAAGAAGAGCGATGCGGCCCTCTACGGCCTGCTGGCTGCTCTCTACGAGGCCGACGGCAAACTCGCCGAGGCCGAGAAAACCCTCAAGGAGGGGCTTGCGGCGGTGCCGAAGAGCACAGACCTGCGCTACCGTCTCGGGATGCTCTACGACAAGATGGGACGCCCCGACGACGGCATCCGCGAGATGGAGGAAATCCTGAAGGACGACCCCGACAGCCCCGAGGCCCTCAACTTCATCGGCTACAGCTGGGCCGACCGCGGGATCAGGCTCGACGAGGCCGAGACCATGATCAAGAAGGCCCTCTCCCTGAAACCCGGCGATGGATTCATCACCGACAGCCTCGGCTGGGTCTACTACCAGAAAAACCGGATCGACGAGGCCGTCAAGTACCTGAAGGAAGCGGCCGCCATCCTGCCCGAAGATGCGGCCATCGCCGATCACCTGGGCGATGCCTACGCAAAGGCCGGAAAACCCAAGGACGCCCTGGAGCAGTACCAGAAGGCCCTGAAGCTCAAGCCAGACATGAAGGGGCTCAAAGAGAAGATCGGGGAGCTTGAGGCCCGCATGGGTGTGAAAAAATGAGGAACGAGGTTCGAGGACCGAGGACCGAGGTACAAAGAAGAAACCTCGAGCCTCGATCCTTTATCCTCGATCCTGACCCGATGATTTGAATGGAAAAACTCGCGCGCTCGACAGAGCTCACATCATTGATCAAGATGCTGGTTGCCCTGTGCTGCCTCATCGGGTCGCTTGCCGGCTGTGCCCACGAGGAGGGGATCGTGCTGTCCGAAAAAGACATGCCGCCCCCGGAAGCACTCTACGAGAAACTCACCGCCGATGCCGCCCCGGGAACGTCCCTCACAGGGATTCTTCATGTCGTGGCAAGCCTTCCCGGCGAGCGATACACCTTCAAGATCGCCGCGGCGGCAAAACGTCCCGACTGCCTGCGCCTGGAAGACTTGTCGGTCATCGGGCTTCCGGACTTCATGCTCACGGTCAAGGGAGACGAAATCCGGATGTTTCTGCCCCGTTCGGGGGAGTTTCTGGTGGGGACGGAATCATCGGTTCATGTCCGGCGCGTATTCCCCCCCGCGGTGAAACCGCTGGACCTCGTGGCACTCCTTTACGGGCAGCCCCCGGGAGTATCCGGCGCGAAGAGCCTGAAAGGTTCCATAGACCGGAATCGCTTCCGCCTGGACGTGTACGCGCGGGGCGCATGGGCACAGTCGCTGTGGATCGATCCGGTCACGGGTCGCCTGGCAAAGGTTGAAATCGCCGACCGCAACGGAAGCACGGCATACCGTGCCCTGTTTCACGACGCCGAGGAAGTGGGCTCGCTGACCGTGCCCGCAAGAATCGAGATCGAAACGGAGGGGATGGCGAAGGTCCGCCTCTCCATCCGCAACACGGACATGGAACTCGTCTCGCGCGACGACGACCCGGATTTCTTCCTCCTCAGGCCCCCCGAGGGCGTCACCCCCCGGTCCTCCAAATAAAAAGGGCGCTCAACCTCACGGCCGGCACCCTCCTTGTCTGTCTCGTCTATTCCGTCTATTCGGTCTATTCCGTCTGTTTCGTCCGGAATCCTGAATCCCGAATCCGCTTCACACGCTACCCGCTACACGCTTCTTTTCCCCTCTACCCTCGACCCGCGCCCCACGACCTTTGGCCGTCACTTCTTTAACTCGGAAAGCTTCGCCTTCGCCACCCGCGCCTGGTTGGTCTGCGGGTATTTCTTGACGATCTGCTGGTAGACGATCCGGGCGCTCGCCTTGTCGCCAAGCTTCTGGAAGGCCATCCCCTGCTTCAGGAGCGCGTACGGGACCTTGTCGCCCGAAGGGTAATCTTTCACGACTTTCTCGTACTCCACGATGGCCCTCTCGTACTTCTCCTCGACGTACCAGGTCTCGCCGATCCAGAACTGGGCGTTGTCCGAATAGGCCGTCTTGGGATACTGCTTCAGGAATTTTACGAACTCCTCCCGTGCCTTGACGTACTGGCCTTCCTTGAAGGTCTTGTAGCAGGCGTTGTAGGCCGCCTCCACGTCGTTTTTCGGCTCCGCCGTCGCCTCGGCAGCACCGGCCTGCCCTTCGACCTTTGCGCCATTCGGGGTTTCCTTTTTCGCGATGCCGAGGAAGTTTTCGATGTAGCCGATCCGGAATGCCATGTCGTCCAGGCGGCTCTTGAGGTTCTGCCCCTTGCCCACACCGGAGAATTCCTTATTCATCTCCTCGACCTGGCCCCGCATGGTCTGGACGCTGTCGCGGACATTGCCGAAGTCGGCGCCAAGATCGGCCTGGTTCTTGCGCAGGTCTTTCGTCGTGTCGCCGTAGTTTTTCTCGAGCGCATCGAGCCGGGCCTGGAGCTTTTCCATATCCGCTCGCTGGGACGAGATCTTGCTCTCGTAGTCCCGCTGCGATTTCTTGAGATCATCAGTGGTTGCGCAGCCCCCGAGAACGAACAGCAGGATGGAAATCAGAAGGATGATTGTTTTCTTCACGGTGAGACCTCCCATGGGAGCTACTTTCTATCGGTACACGAAGGTCGCGTTGCGGTTTTTGTGCCAGCAGGCCTCCGTCGCCTCCGAGCAGACCGGGCGCTCCTCGCCGAAGCTGATGGTCTTGATCCGCTTCTTGTCGATCCCGAGGGTCTGCAGGTAGCGGGCCGCCGCATCCGCCCTTTGCTGGCCGAGGGCGAGGTTGTACTCGTTGGTGCCTCGGTCGTCACAGTAGCCTTCGATCGTGAGGGTCTTTTTCGGGCTTGCCTTGAGCTGAGCGGCCACCTTGCCCAGGATCTCGCGGGCTTCGCTGCTGAGTTCCGCACGGTCAAAATCGAAATAGATCCTGGAAATGTCCTTGAGACGCGCCGCATCGGCTGCCGCCTTGTCGCGCTCAGCCCGCTCGCGGGCTTCCTGGTCCCGGAGGGCCTGCTCGCGCAGGGCCCGGTCACGGGCATCCTGGTCGGCCCTCTGCTTGGCCAGCTCCTCGTCCGAGAGCCCCGGCTTCGTCCCGGATTTCGTCACGTCCTCCTTCGTGGCTTTCTTCGGGGTGCTGCAGCCGCTTGTCAGCGTGAGTGCCAGCACGACCGCCATGAATACCGCCAGAAGGATCCCGTATCGTTTCATTGACATTCCTCCTTTGAACCCTGCGGGCAGGATCAGGCAAGTGCCCGTAAGGAGTTTGCTTTTGACGAGATTGTCTTAAACCATACCTCCCGTGCCGTCAATAGAAATTTAAGTGGGGCGACCACGTGGGGGACACGTAGGCATCGAGCCCCTCGTGGATGACACGTACATTGGTGCCGTTGGAGTTCATGACGCAGACCCTGGACTTGCTGCCAAGGCGCGACACGAAAGCGATGTAGCGCCCGTCGGGGGACCAGGCGGGGTTTTCGCTGCGGCCGTTGGTCGTAAGCTGGGCGGGCGTGCCCCCCTCGGTTTCCATGACCATGATCTGGAAGGTCCCACCGGCCCGCCCCTCATAGGCGATGCGGTTCGAACGGGGATGCCAGGCAGGCGAGGTATTGTAGCCCCCCTCGAAGGTAAGCCTCCGGACATTGGCGCCGGTTGCGTCCATGATATAGATCTGGGGCGTGCCTCCCCGGTCCGAGACAAAAGCGATCTGCTTGCCGTCGGGCGACCAGGTGGGCGAAACGTCGATGGCCGGGTCGTTGGTGAGCCGCGTCATCCGGCTGTCGGCGAGATTGAGGATGTAGATGTCCTCGCTGCCGTCCTTGCTCGAGGTCACGAGCATCCGTTTCGAGTCTGCCGACCAGGGTGCGGGAAGATTGAGCCGGCCCGTGGAGAGGATCTTCCGTGTCGTCCGGCGGTTGAGATCCATGACGAACAGATCCGGCGCGCCGTCCTTGTAGGAAAGAAACGAGATCTGCTTTCCGTCGGGTGACCACTTCGGCGAGAGCGTGATGGTGCGGTAGTTCGTTAGCGTTACCGGCTCCGTGCCGTCGAAGTTGACGTAGTGGATCTCCGACGAGCCGCCCTTCTTGCCGGCAAAGGCGATCTTGGTGTCGAAGAGACCCTTTTCGCCCGTGAGCGCGATGAGGATCTCCTGGGCAAACCGCACTACCATCTCCTTGCGCTCCTCAAGCTTGCCCGTGTAGCGCTTGCCCACGATGAGCTTGCCCTGCACCACGTCGAAGAGTCGGCACTCCAGGGTGAGGTCGCGGCCGCTCACGGTGAATCCGCCCGTCACGAGCGACTCGGCGCCGATGCCCGTCCAGGCCGGAAACTGGATGTTCTCCGTGGAGATGCCGAGCTTGGTCTGGTCGACGAGAAAAGCCTTGCGGTCGAGGATGTTGAAGAACCCCGTGATCTCCAGCGTCTTCCCGAGCGTGTCGGCAAACCAGGGGGAAAGGCTTTCCTGGCTGCCCGCGTTGTTCATGTTCTTGAACGGGGTGATGGCGATGGGGAATTTCTGAGTCGAGGGGGAGTCGATGTTGATGTAGACCTTGCCGTCGGCCGCCGGCACGATGGCCAGGAAGAGGAGAATGGCTGCGAACAGGTACTGGATGCTTTTTCGTTTTCTCATGGTTTCCTTGAACACCTCCCGATGTAGCCTTCAACAATCCTTCATCGATGAAATCCCCCTCTTTCCCCCATTTGCGAAAGGGGATGTAAGGGGGATTTTTTTACTTTAACCGTTGGACCCTCGGCCCTCACCCCTCGACCCTGCCGATTACCTGCGGTAATCGGCGGAGCGGAACCGTATCCCCAACTCCACGCTCGAGTCCTGGATCCAGGCCGGAAGCGGCGGGAACGGGTCGGACTTCTTGATCGCCCGATAGGCCGACTGGTCGAAGAAACTGTTTCCCGAGCGCTTCTCGAAGCTGATGTTGGTCACCTGGCCGTTGCGCAGAACCCGCACATCGAGGACGGCCTCGAGATTCTTGTCGGCCAGGATGCTTTGCGGCAGGGCCCAGTTCTGGCGCACCTTCGACCAGATCTGGGAGTAGTACTGGCTCATCAGCGAGGCCGTGTTGCCCTGCCCCGAGAAGGGCTGGCCGCCGGCATCGGCTGCGTCCGCTTTCTTTCGCATCTCGTCGATGGCCTGATTGAGCCGGGCCGCGTCCTGTTTCTTTGTCGGTGCGTCCTGTTTCAAAAGCGGCGTGGGGGTCTTCGTGACGATGCTCTTCTTGAGGACAATCGCGTTGTCGCGCGCGCTCTCCTTGAGGGCTTCGCTCATGACCTCCCTCGAGAGGGCCGCCGTGGCGCTCTTTCCCAGGTTGGCCGGTGAGCTCACCAGGTCCACGGAGTAGGCCGGCCCGAAGGTCCACGTTCGCGTCGGGAAGGCAGGGGAAAAGAAGAGCACGGAGAGGGCAATGGCGTGAATGAGAAGCGACAGCAGGACGGCCGTGTTCAGCCTGGTCAGGCCGTCACTTCTCCATCTGAGGGTTTTCACCGTCATTTCGAATCCCTGGGCGGTTCCGTGATCATGCCCAGCTTGTCGATGCCCGCTTTCCGGACCTCCGACATGACCTGAACGACAACCCCGTAAGGAACCTCTTTGTCGGCCCGCATGTAGAGCTCGCGGTCCGTCCTCGTCTTGAAGATGCTCTCGAGCTTCGTGCTGAGATCGGGCAGCGTCGTCTTGAATTCGTTGAGGAAGATCTCCTGTTTGCCGTTGATGGTCAGCACGAGCTTCTCTTCCGTGACGTTGATGCTCTTGGCCTTCACGCGGGGCAGGTTCACGTCGATCCCCATCTGGAGCATGGGCGCCGTGACCATGAAGATGATGAGCAGCACGAGCATCACGTCGACCAGGGGTGTCACGTTGATCTCCGAGAGCGGCTTGTGTTCCGAGTTGTTCTGTCTTCTGAACCTTGCCATGGCTTATTTCTGCAGGTAATGCCTCTCGACGATGTTGAGGAACTCGGAGGCGAAATTATCCATCTCCAGAGAGATGTTTCGGATGCGGTTCAAGTAGTAGTTGTAGAATACCACCGCCGGGATGGCCGCCGCAAGTCCGAAAGCGGTGGCGACGAGGGCCTCGGAGATGCCGGGCGCCACGACCGCGAGCGTGGCCGACCCGCGGGCGCCGATGCCGCGGAAGGCGTTCATGATGCCCCAGACGGTGCCGAAAAGACCGATGAAGGGGCACGCGCTGCCCGTCGTGGCGAGAAACCCCAGCAGGCTCTCCAGCTTGGAGGACTCGGTACTGCAGGCCCGGTGGAGAGCGCGCTCCACATTGTCGAGCCCTTTCATCTCGATCGTTGCCGTGCCCGAGGTGTCCAGGAGATCCTGGGGCGTGCCCTTCGAGGTTCGGTTGATCTTGCCCAGCTCGAGATAACCCGTCCGGAAGACTTCCGCGATCGTGGAGTTGGGGTATCTCTTCGACTCGGGCAGCACGTCGGAGAGCTTGCTCGAATTCATGTAGGAGTCGAGGAAAAGGTTGTTTTCCTTTTCCGTCTTCGAGATGACGCGGTATTTCATCAGGATGATGGCCCAGGAAACGATGGAGAAGACCAGCAGCAGAAGCAGGACGAACTGCACCATCGGCCCCGCGTCGACAACCATCTGGAGGAGATTCCCCCGGAATTCCCCCCCGAAGTCCACGGCGGAAACCGCAAAGAGTGTGCCCATTGACGACCTCCGGGTCAGACCGGGCTGCTGCCCCAAATGCGATGAGACGACGGAGCGACACATCGCATCCATCGCCTTTGAACAGCCCCGGCAACGAGTTAAAGTGGCCTATCTGTAATGGATATCGCCTGCGATGTCAACACCCTTTTCGTGCCGGGCAGACCCCCTCTACTCCTTTCTTGACTCCGGTTCCCTCTCTCTGCTATAACCTCTCCAACGCCCTTTTAAGAGCAATCCGGAGAGATTGAAAAAGGTCGCACCCATGATTGTCAAAATTGTTCGTTGCTGGCCGATAAAGGAAGACCTTCCCGGATGACGGGAAGGTTTTTTTTTGGATGCCGGGAAGGGCGCAAACGGAAGAGGTGAAAGGCATGAAGAAGCGAAAGGTCGTCATGGATGCCGAGGCCATCGAGCGCTCGCTCACGAGGGTCGCCTACCAGATCGTCGAGAAGAACAAGGGGGTCGAGGGCCTCGTTCTCATCGGGATTCAGAAGGGCGGAGTCCTGCTGGCGGAGCGCCTGGGCCGGAAGATCTCCGCCATCGAGGGGGTCCCGATCCCCGCGGGGAAGCTCGACATCACGCTTTACCGCGACGACATCATGAAATCGGGCAAGCAGCTTGAGATCGGCAAAACGGACATCCCATTTTCGCTCAACGGTAAAAAAGTGGTCATCGTCGACGACGTCCTCTTCACGGGAAGGACTATCCGGGCGGCCATGGACGCGTTGATGGACTTCGGCAGGCCCAGGCTCATCCAGCTTGCCGTTCTCATTGACCGCGGCCATCGCGAGATCCCCATCCGGGCCGACTTCGTCGGGAAGAACCTCCCCTCGTCGCAGTCGGAGGAAGTGCTCGTCAAGCTCTCGAAGCGAAAGACCTCGGACTCGGTCAGCATCGAGGAAACGTTCTAGGCGGCCGAAGGCCGCAGGGTCGAGGTCCGAGGAACGAGGACCGAGGACAAGAACCTCGAACCTCGCGCCTCGATCCTCGATCCTGAACCCCGCCCGTTCATCGGGAGGCATTCAACCATCTCAAAATGGGGTTTGACATGAAACTGGCCAGAAAAGACCTCCTGGGCATCCAGGAATTGAGCGTCGAGGAGATCAACCTCATCCTCGACACGGCGGACTCCTTCATCGACATCTCCACGAGGGAGATCAAGAAGGTCCCCACGCTGCGCGGCGTGACCGTCGTCAACCTCTTCTACGAGCCCAGCACGCGGACGAGGACTTCCTTCGAGATCGCCGCCAAGCGGCTGAGCGCCGACACGATCAACATCACCACCTCCACGAGCAGCGTCGTCAAGGGCGAGACCTTCGTGGATACGGCCCGAAACCTGGAGGCCATGAACCCGGACATCATCGTGCTGCGCCACAGTGCCGCGGGCTCGCCCCACATGCTCTCCAGGGTGGTCCGGCAGTCCGTCATCAACGCGGGCGACGGAGCCCACGAGCACCCCACGCAGGCCCTGCTCGACATGATGACCATGCGGGAGAAGAAAAAGCGCCTGGCCGGCCTCAAGGTGGCCATCGTGGGAGACATCGCCCACAGCCGGGTGGCCCGCTCGAACATCTACGGCCTGACCAAGATGGGCGCGAAGGTGAGCGTCGGCGGCCCCATCACCATGATGCCCCGCTTCGTCGAGCGCCTCGGTGTCGAGGTCCATTACAAACTCGAGGACGCCATCCGGGATGCCGACATCATCATGATGCTGCGCATCCAGCTCGAGCGCCAGGAGACGAACCTCTTCCCCTCGCTGAGGGAGTACGCCCGATACTACTGCCTGAACCGCAAAAACATCGCCGCGGCCAAGGACGACGTGCTCATCATGCACCCGGGCCCCATGAACCGCGGCGTGGAGATATCGCCCGAGATCGCCGACGGCCCCTACTCGGTCATTCTCGAACAGGTCACCAACGGTGTGGCCGTGCGGATGGCCCTGCTCTATCTCTTGTCGGGAGGTAAGTCATGACGATGCTGCTCAAAGGCGGAAGGGTCATCGACCCCTCCCAGAAAATCGACGACATCCTGGATGTCCTCATCGATAACGGCAAGATCGCCGCGGTGGGCCGCAATCTCCGCGAC
>Ga0208980_10001391_pt1 | contig 14652 bp, 16 predicted proteins | sample WetSurMetagenome_3_FD_187993 | JGI IMG/M metagenome (GOLD analysis project Ga0208980, IMG submission 187993) | Wetland microbial communities from Twitchell Island in the Sacramento Delta, sample from surface sediment Aug2011 Site A1 Bulk (version 2) | ecosystem: Environmental > Aquatic > Marine... | reverse complement strand
TTTTTACTTTTATTTTTTATCTTCTCAAGAAGCCAGGCCATATTTTCGCCCAGTACCCTCATCGTTTTCATCCCCTCTTCGTCCTTCAGGACATCTCCTTTATCCCTGCCTATTGCAATATTCCAGTATGATGATCCCGGGATTATCATTTCATTTATAAGAAAGAAGTGGTTAATACTGTCAAAGGTATGGATTGAGCCGGCACGCCTTACAGCAACCACTGCTGCCCCTGGTTTGCGTTTAAGAGGGTTACCAGCACTCCTAAGCGCATATCCTGCTACTTCAAGAAAAGCTTTTGCATCACCGCACAGATCAGCAAAATAGACTGGGGAACCTATGATTATTGCATCGGCTTTTTCCATTTTTTCGATGCAGGCATTTATTATATCGTTTTTCTGATGGCATCTTCCATCCGCCTTCTTTTTACACTTCATACATGCTATACAGCCTCTTATTTTCTTACCGCCAATCTGAAATATCTCTGTCTTTATTCCTTTTTCTTCAAGAGGCTTAAACGCTTCCCTGATCATGAGGTAGGTATTGCCTTCTTTTCTCGGACTGCAATTGATTCCCAGGACTTTCATTTTCATTTTATTAAGTGAATTTGATCAGCTATTTTCAGGCTTATCATTATTTTCATCAGTATGCGGCCTGGAATAAAGATCTTCAACTTTTATGTTACCATCAACATTTTCTTCTTTCTGTATTTTCCAGGAGGATTTCTCCTCCTCGCGTGCTCTGCCGTTAAAATACAGAATGCAGGCGAAAATTGGTAAAAGGGGTAATGTTATTGCGTTTACCAATGCAGAAAGAATTATGTATAGAGGGTTAGCAAAGATTTCACTCAATGAAGAAGATTCCGCCGGATTGGAAAAAGCCTGGAAAAACTTACCTGTAAAAGGGACCAGAATCAGTCCGGACAAAATCGTCGTAATTACGAGGATAATAACAACAAAAACAGCTGTCCAGCCAATGTTTGACCAGAAATTCCTGTGTGCGAGCGTAATTGTCCTCGTAATGGTGTTTGCAATACTGGGTCCTTCAATCATCATGACCGGAAGGATGAACAGGTATATCATCATCACATAAATAGCAGCAAACAGGACCCCAATAACTATAAGGAGAAGACCCAGAAAGAGTGCAAATGATGCTGCAAAAACGAGAAACACCATTATAATCATGTAAAGGACAAAATACCTGAGCGATTTCAGAGCTGAGCGAGGAATATTATTTTCAGGGTCAAGAGGATTATAAATGATATAATAATGAAGAATAGTTGTGAACAGCAGGCTAATGACTGATATAATTATCATTGGCCATAAATATTCACGGAGCTTTACCATCATCTCATCTAATGTGGTAATTGATTGAATTTCATTTAAATTAATAAGTGTTGAAAGGTACTGAAGTAACAGCCCCATCATAAAAGAGGTTAAGAAGAGGGGAATAAATTTCTTCTTGTAGAAGTCCCATAATGAGTTCATCGCACTGTCGATTGTGTGGACTTTGTATAGGGGGTGATTATTTATCTGCTCCATTGCCATCGGAATAATTTGTAATTTCCAAAAGTAAATTAAATACCAATAATTTCAACAACTCGGACTTTCGACTTTCGGCTTTTGTCTTTTGTCTTTACTTCCCCTTCCTCCATTCCCTTAAAATATTTGCAAAGGGGAAAATCTGATACTGCTTCCTTGGGTTAAATATTCCCTCATTGACTGCTTTGACATCTTCTATGGTAAAAAAAGCCTTGGAATTAAAGGCATTTATAACTTCCAGAACCTTCTCTAGCTCATTGCGATGGACGATTGAATAAACAAGGTAAATCTTTTCCTTTGCTCCGTGAGCTTCTATTGTGGTTGCTCCGAAACCATTGTCATTCAGAATTTTAACAAGATCCATTCCTTTTTCACTTGTAAATACCCTTATCATCTGGATTCCCATCGCCAGTTTTTCTTCTATTATCATGCCTACAAAATTTCCTGTTGCGAATCCGGCTGCATAAGCTACGTAATTAACATAATTATCAAGATTTTGCATAATCTTACTGATTGCAATTATCCAGATAAGGACCTCAAAAAAACCAAGAACCGGTGCAACATTTCTGTTCCCCTTTGATACAAAGATAATTCGCATAGTGCCGATCGAAACATCGCAAATGCGGGCAAGAAAGATCAGGAATGGCATTATTGCGTAACTGAAGAGATCGGAGTTGAGAAATGAGTTTTCCATACTGGTGTTTTTTTGACAAAACAAATATACAAATAGTATCACTTCACTGAGGGGTCAAAGAATGAGCCTGAATAAGTGTATTTAAACTTTTTCTTATTATGTTTGTTCCATTTAAGATCGGATGTATTTAAATCCGGATATGAAAAACTCCGGTACAAAAATCCTTTTAAAATATTTTCAAATTGTATAAAAATTAAACTGTAAAATTATGAGATTAAGCAAAGTAACTTTATTTATTGGCGTGTTGGCAATTGTTGGTGCGGGAATGTCAGCATGCAATCAGAAACAATCAGGCAAAGCACAGACAGCTCGTGTTGAATATTTCAGGAATCTTGTATTTTCGGAAACGCCCTTTGATACAGAAAGAGGTTCCCGTCAGCTTACAGCGGACCAGGCTGCCGATATAAACTGCTATAAATTCACTTATGACAATTCAGGAAGGCTTGTGTCGGTTGAATTTGTCAGAGGTGATGAACTTCTCGGATATTCGTCAATGAGGGAAGCTGCAAAAATTACCTATGATTACGCTGACAATAAACAAATTAAACACTTTTTTGATGAGAATAACCAGCCAATAGAATCAGAAGGTGTTTTTACAGCAGAATATACCCTTAATGAGAACGGTACCCGTACTGGTCTCAAGTTTTTCAATAACAGTGGTGAGCCTGTTGAGAACAGGAACAAAATACATTCATATGTTTGGGTAATTCTGGATGATGGTATGGTCCAGGAAAAAAGATATAATCTGGCAAACGAGGAAACTGTTATGAATCCTTTCTGTCCGTTCTATGAACTCCGCTTTGCATATAACAGCAAAGGATATGTAGTTAAGATGGCGAATTATATGAATGATTCCCTTTACAATTGTACTGCAGAGAATTGCGGCGACATAGGGGTTTCGTATTTTACCTTTGCTCCTAATGAGCAGGGAGATGTCGAGAATTTTTCAGTTTATAATGTAACCGGTCAGATGTCAAATCTTTATTGGGGCTGGTCAAAACGTGTAAGCAAGTATGATGAAAACGGGTATCTTTTAGAGACTGAAGTATTTGATCAGGACAATGAATACGTTAGCGGTAAGAATATTCCTGTAACGCAGAATGTTTATGATAAACATGGTGCGCTTATTGAAACCCGGAATCTCGATAAGGATAAAAACATCATTAACCATCCTGACACAGGCGTGGCAATCACCGAATATAAATATGATGAGAAAGGAAAAAGAATTGAAACCGTTAAGTATAATAAGGATCGTGTACCTGTTACAATCTAATCAGAATTTTCTGACAGTGATGATTAAATTTAAATATTTCACTTATGCAATTTCGGTAATGCTGATTATAGCTGCCGGATGTAGCGGAAATAAAAACGAGAAGAAACAGGAAGCTGTACAACAGGTTGCAGCTACTGTTGCTGCCCCGGTTATAAGTAACGAAACCCTTCTGTTACTTAAAGACCTTGAACAGAATGGTGATTATGTTAACAGTCAGTTTTTCCCAAGTCTGATAAAAGCTTCCGTCGTAAATAATGAGCTTGGATCGAATAATCTTATAATAGATCTCAGGTCTCCGGAACTCTTCTCGAAAGGTCATATTGAAGGGGCGATAAATAAGCAGTTCGGCGATTTACCTGAATATTTTGAAACGGGAATCCGACCTTTTGAATTTAACAAGATAATCCTTGTTTGTGAGGACGGTCAGGTGTCGAGCTATACCACTTCGCTGCTAAGGTTAATGGGATATGGTAACGTTTACGCTTTACGTTGGGGTATGAGCGGATGGAATAAATCCTATGCTCAGAATGGATGGATGAAAGGTGTGTCCGGGAAATATGAAAACCAGCTCGAAGTCACTGTAAATGAGGCCCCGATATCTTCTGGAATGCCGGAAATCAATACTGGATTAAAAACCGGGAAGGAGATCGGAGATGAAAGATTCAAAAAACTGTTTAAAGAGGGAACAGGAAGTATATTAATTACAGCAGATGAAGTCTTTAAAGATCCATCAAAATACTTCATTATTAACCTTGAAAGAAAGGATAAATATGACGACGGTCATATACCGGGAGCAGTCAGATACAAGCCTGAATCGACCCTTGGTTTTACCGATATAATGTCCACTATTCCATTTGACAGGACTGTTGTTGTATACTGCGGAACTGGTCATAATTCAGGGTTCGCCACAGCTTACCTTCGACTTTTCGGTTACGATGCCAGAACATTGAAGTACGGGAATAACAGCTTTATGTATGACAAAATGGTCAGTCAGAAAGCCGTACTGTCATGGCTACCATTTACATTAGCAGAATCAAATGACTTTAAGGTTGTAAAATAACCTTCTGAGAAGAGCGATTAAATATGTTCCGGCATTGATATAGTATCAGGCCGGAATTTTTTTCTAAATACTTCAAAATCTTTATCTTCCGACAAGATAAAGACATTTCTCAACCCCTTCTGTACGAGAAGCATCCATATCCTGGCAGAAATTGAATTTTCAGATGAAACAAGGATTACAGGCCCTTTGCATTTTTCTATCTTACCTATATTCTTTTTCTCCAGAATGGAATCGGGATTAATTTTCAATGTAATTTCAAGGTATCTGCCTTTCAAAATATCAGCATTACCCAATTCTATTATCAGAGCATTTTGGTATCCGGGAATCTGGTCTGCAGTTATAATATTTGATCCCTGAAACGAGGAGCTTGCTAGTTTGGGAGCATCGTATCTGAACCCTGAATGGCTGAAAGACCTGTAAATGACGGCTAATAAGAGAATAAGTAAAACTGCAGATACAAAACCGTATTTTTTCAAAGTATTCATCGATTGATCTGATTAATTATTATTGTTATTCACAGCCGCCATCAAGCTTTCTTGCAGAAAATTTATTTGATGCCATAAATGTTGCTTTAAGGCTGTCAGGCATACTATTTATCTGATTAAACAATCTGGCAGCTTTTGTTCTAGTCTCATAAAGAGCATTCTCCCTGGCTGATATCCTTTCACCGGTGAATATTGATTCCATTACGGTATTGAACCATTCATTCAGTCCACCCTCCATTACGTAACTGTTCTCGTAACCAAGACCTCTGGCATATACCATTGCATAATTTGAGTAGAAGTTGCCGTTTGAATAAAAAATATTCTTGACCTTTTTATCATTCAAATATATGTACAGGTCACTGCTGATAAAATCATTATACGGTATATTTACCGATCCTGGTATATTGAGCTTTCTGAATTCTTCAGGTGATCGCAGGTCGATAAACCTTGTTGTACTGTCCTCATTGACAATCAGCTTTGCTACCTGATCAGCAGTTAATGATACCTCAGGATTTAATATATCTGAGAGCAGTTTCCCCGGTTTAACCATGAATGATCTGTTTGCTGAAAGTGGCAATAATGCCAGAACTAATCCGGACAGGAGCAGAATGACTGTTATCTTTTTTCTCATTTCCATTGGATTATCATATTTCATTTGTTATTTCCGGTCTGGCAAATTTTTTTTCTGCGATTTCAGCAACCCAGAACATCAGAGCTGCGGCAATAATTAAAAGCAATGTAAATAATCCGGGCGACATACCCAATGATTCATTTATCTTAACCGGTCCCCTGTAGTTACCATTTGCCAGATTCTGAATAGCCGGATAGGTTTCTGCAAACAGAAAAGCTCCTGTAAGACCTCCTGCAGCGAAAACCAATGCATCGATTTTCCCTATTGAGAGGGCACAGAGACCTGTGCCCGGGCAGAAACCTCCCATAATAAAACCCGCACCCATAATAACCCCGCCTATTATTGCCGCACCGGTATAGAATTCGTTGACATAAACCTGTTTTAGGTTGAGAAGCCCGAAAAAGTTGAGAAATTGTGATCCTACCAGGGCAACAATTGCGGCAGTGAAAAATACCTTGATAACTGTTGTGTCATACCCGTAAAACATTCCGGCAAGCTTTCTGCTGGATGAGAAACCTGCCTGCTCAAGAGCAAAACCAAATCCGGTTCCTATCACAAAGGCCACCAGCAGATCAAGCCATTCCGGAAAAAGAAAATAAGATGATATTGGTCCCATAGTAATTGTCTTTAAGTTTTTAAGCCTTTACACCATTTCGCCTTTGCGCCTTCACGCCTTTACGCCTTCACTCCCTTACGTCCTTGCGCCTTTAAGCCTTCACGCCTTTATTTATATCCAGTTCTTCCTGAAAAACCATGCAAAAACATATGCAGATCCGAAGATTGATATCATAGTCACAAATCCTGCAAGGGACAGAACAGCCATCCCTGAAAGAGCGGCACCGCTTGTGCATCCCCTTGCAAGTTGAGCGCCATAAACAAAAAATACACCTCCCAGGAATGCGAACAAGAGTCTTCTTATATTCGATATTTTTGGTGATTTTTCAATTCTGAATTTCAGCCTCTTTGAAACTGCACCCGAGAAAAAACCTCCAGCGACAATTCCAAATATCTCAAGGGTCAGCCAGTTCTTAAAAGGTTTCTTGCCGTCCTCAAAGTACTTTGAATAGTATTGAGATTTATCCGCATGGGATCGGTCGATTGTTCCGACTAACGAAACAACACAGTATTTGATTCCACCGCTGGCCCCCAGTCCACGGCCAGAAATATACATTGCCAGAAGCAATACTGTTCCAAGCAAGACTCCGGCAAGATAAGGATTCATATATTTGTTTTTCATAATTGTACCAATCTCTTTAATGCAAAATTTGTGTATACTCTTTTTTTAATTCCAGCACACCGCTTGCCGCATGCCATTACTTTAATTTTGCTAATTTAACATCATTAAATTAAATTCTGATGCCGAGATTTAAATTAACCATCGAATATGATGGTACACGCTATTCAGGATGGCAGATGCAGAAGGGAGGAAAATCAATCCAGGGTGAAATTTCTGATGCCTGCCGTGAATTATTCGAAACTGAAAAAATTGATTTGTTCGGAGCCGGAAGAACCGACAGTGGTGTCCATGCTATTGGTCAGGCAGCCCATCTGGAGGTTCAGACAGATCTGGCGCCGTTAAGAATAAAGTATGGCATAAATGACAGGCTTCCTCCTGATATTTGCATTCTGAATGTCGAAGACACCTATTCTGATTTTCATGCCAGGCACGATGCAATAGCAAGGAGTTATATATACCAGATCAGCCGTCGTCGGACAGCTTTGGGCAAAAAGTATGTCTGGTGGATAAAAGATCAGCTTGACATCATTAAAATGAATGAAACAGCCAGATGCTTTGTCGGACTGAAAAATTTCAAATCGTTTACTGATGAAAAGCAGGAGCAAAACTCTACAAAGGTTGAAATAAAGCACGCTGTTGTTATTGAATTTGGCGATTTGCTGGTTTTTCATGTTATTGGTTCTCATTTTCTCTGGAAACAGGTTCGTCGTATGACAGGGGTCCTTGTCGAATGTGGGCGGGGAAAACTTCAACCTTCAGAGGTGAATTCATTCTTCAGGAACCGGTCCGATATTCCGGCTAAACTTACAGCACCGCCAAGCGGCCTTTTTCTTGAAAGAGTATATTATAAAAACGATAAAATACTTTTTAACACAAAGCCTGTTTTTAATATTTGATTTACTTCATTTACCCTTTGATATCGCAGATTTAATAATTAATTTCTTCACCCGTCAGCGTAATCTTCGGGAGAGTTTTGTTGTATTATTTAGAATAATTAATTATCTTTTAGATTTATTACATTAACATAAACCTTCATCACATGAAACGCCGTGATTTCATAAAGGCAAGTACAATGGCTGCTCCAATGATGAGTTTGTTTCCTTCTGACCTCAACTCAATGATGCTTATGAAGAAACCTGGAAAAATTGAGAAGAGATCACTCGGAAAGACAGGAGAGATGTTATCAATCATAGGATTTGGCGGGATTGTTGTAAAAGATGCCACACCAGATGAAGCCTCTTCTCTTGTTAAACTGGCGATCGATTCAGGCATCAATTATTTTGATGTGGCACCATCTTATGGTGATGCTGAGATAAAACTCGGACCGGCACTTGAACCATACAGAAAGAATGTTTTTCTGGCATGTAAAACCGGTAAAAGAACGAAAGCTGAAGCACGGGCTGAACTTGAGCAATCATTAAAAAATCTCAGGACCGATCATTTTGATCTTTATCAGCATCATGCTGTTACAACGCTTGAGGATGTTGATACAATACTTGTTACTGGAGGAGCAATGGAAACTTTCCTTGAAGCCAGAAAGGAAGGAAAGATAAGATTTATTGGATTCTCAGCCCATTCAGTCGAAGCAGCTATGGCTCTGATGGATCGTTTCGACTTTGATACGATTTTATTTCCTTTTAATTACACTACCTGGAATTCAGGTAATTTTGGCCCACAGGTGATGTCCCGTGCACAGGAAAAGAAAATGGGAATTCTGGCCCTGAAAGCAATGGCCAGAGGCCCCTGGCCTGAAGGTGCTGACCGGTCAAAATATCCTAAATGCTGGTATGAGCCGCTTTCGAACAGCGAAGATATCAGAATGGGATTACGGTTTACATTATCTCATCCTGTAACTGCTGCAGTTCCTCCAGGAGAAGCAGAATTGTTCAAGATTGCCTTGAATCTCAAAAATGATCTTAAACCACTTGATAAAGCAGAAATAGAAAATATAAAAGCCAAGGCGGCTCAAGGTATCCCATTATTTAAATACGAAGGGAAAGCCTGATTTCTGCTCAGGACTTATTTTGGTTTTGCAGTATATTTCAAACGGAGATCAGCTTCCTTGTCATAAACAAAATAACAAGCTTCCTCACATTGATCCTCTGTGTACTTGACTGATGGTGTGGCCGAATCTACAGCAATATATATTATACCATCAACCTCATATGTAGCCGTTATTGTATATTTTTTATTTACGCTTACTGAAGTCGTATGCTCTTTAGAATGATAACTGACTTCAATGATATTATATATTACACTATCCTCCAGCTCTCCCTCATATATATTTATAAGTACCTTTTTGTCGGAATCTGAAAGTTTTATTTTCAAATCTGTTACCCTTGGTTCATCGGTTGTGCAGTTATCACAATCGGCGAACCAACCCTTTTCTTCACATGAGAAGAAAACTGCCAGAACTGAAGTAAGAAATATTTTTTCGACTCTGTTCATAAAAATCAGTACCATTTAATTGTTTTATTCGGCGATCTTACTTTGCTTAGAAAATAGCTATAACCAAAACCAAGCCTGACCCATAATGGACCAATGTGGTAAAATCCGGTTTTCATATATTCCAGATCGAATTTAAAGGTTAATTGATTAGTCTGGTACTTTATACCGGCAGCCGGAATTATTTTAAATTTATTCTCAGGAGTTATATTTGTTCCCTTGAAATTACTTCCGAAGCTATATCCTGCACATAATGAGGTTGATATTGAAAGCTTTGATGTGGAATTATATTCGGTAACTGTGAACTCCTTGAAGAATCCTCCAAAGGCAAATGCGCTTTTATCATAATATTGATAATAAGTATTCTCTCCTTCCTTCATGAGGATTTTTGTATAAGTCGGTTTAAGATCGCAGCCAGCAATAAATCCGGCATTTAAGGTTGGTTCCTTAAATGATATGGAAAATCCGGTGAAATAGTCCCTTACGTTAAATTTAAGTGAAGCAGATAAAGATATTTCATCAATCTTAAGTCCGGGGTTACCATTTATATTATTCTTCTCCAGGATTTCAATTATATCTTTTCTCCCAAAAGATGAAGCTATCCTGTATGGATTCACTCCTTCATTTTCGGGAGATAACCATTTGTCTCCTTTATTAATCAGAAATTCAACAGTTGTCTTTTGATCTGATTCAATTGCAAGAGCAAGGGCATTATAATTGTAAATGTTCTTTTCATAAATGTTCACGCCATCTTTCAAGAGAAGGCTCATGATCAGTGTATCTCCATTTTGGGCGGCAATAAGGAAAGGGGTGAATCCATCATTGTCCCTCGCCTCAAGGTTGGCTCCATTCTGAATAAGAAGATCTGCACTATCTGTAAATCCTGCAAGTATTGCTGCCATAAGTGGCGTGGTTCCGTCATTTGCTTTTTTATTGCAATCTGCATCATAATAGAGAAGAAGATCGACAAGCTCAAAGCTGCCGCCTAGAGTTGCATAATGCAGTGGAGTAGCTCCATATTTATCTGCCAGATCGATATCTGCTCCTCCCCGTATAAGTGCTTCAGCAATTTCTTTATTCTGGTTCCTTACAGAAATGATAAGAGGTGTCTCATTGTTGGAAGTAAATTTGTTGAGATCAGGTTTATAACCGATAAGAATTTGAACGGAACCAAGCTGATTGTTGGCAACAGCAAAAACCAGAGGTGTTGCACCTTCATATGTCTCCGCATCAATATCAGCACCTTTATTTAGCAGCCTTTCAATTTCAGCAGTATATCCTTTCGATGCAGCTACCATAAGGTTATTATCAAGTGAACCTTCATAATACTCAGGAAGGTAATCAGAAGTGTCAATTATCAGATCTTCCTGGCAAAATCCTTTAGCCTCAGAAATGAGAAAGGAAATAACAAGAAAAGTATTAAATAGTAAGGTCCTTGTTGACAACATGTTCACAAAGTTAGCTTTTTGGTCATTTCAGGCTCAAAAATTCGATAGAAAAAACAATATTTGCAAAATCTATAAGTTAAGATGTAGAAAATAATCTGCAATAGATTAAAAACCTGAAAATAATCTTTTATTTTTACCCAGGAAAAAGTGGAATTATTGAACAGATCAAAAAAGATATTACTGGCAGTATTGCTTTTACTGATAGCAAGCTATAATCCAGGTGCTGTTGAAAGCCCGGGAAGCTCCCCGGATAAAATGGTTCCGGCAAATATCAGGTTAACAAACTCCTTTTCATCAGGTGCAGAATTTGCCGGATGCGACAAAATTATAGGATCATTTATGAAGAAGTGGACTATTGAAGGTGCATCTGTCGCAATCTCGAAAAACGGGAAGCTTGTTTTTGCCAAAGGATTTGGATTCGCTGATACAGCAGCCGGAATCGAAACTCAACCATACAATAAATTCAGAATTGCAAGTATTTCAAAGCTGGTGACAGCAATTGCCATATTAAAGCTTCAGGAAGAAGGAAAATTATCGATTGAAGGTAAAGTATTCGGCCCTGACGGGATACTTAATGATTCGTGTTATTGTAATCCGAAAGATAAAAGGGTGTTTAACATTACAGTGGCTCATCTTCTTAGTCATGAAGGAGGTTGGTCGCAACGTTGGGGCGATCAGATGTTCATGCCAATGGTAGTGGCCGACCAGATGAAAACGAACCTCCCGGTCGATACAAAGACTATTGTCAGGTTCGCTCTCAGCAAAAAGCTTCATTTCACACCTGGAACAGGCCGTTCGTACTCTAACCTGGGTTACAGTATTCTGGGTCTGGTTATTGAGAAAATATCAGGTATGCCATATAGTGAATTCTGTCAAAAGGCAATATTTGAACCTTTGGGTATTTATGATATGATGCCTGCCAGGAATTTGCCCGATCAAAAAGCACCTTTTGAAGTTACATATTATGAGCCTGCCGGCATGCCATTGAAACCTTCAATTTATGGCACCGGTGAGATGGTTCCAATAAGATATGGGGGAAATGATATCGAAACTCTTGGAGCGGCAGGAGCGTGGCTGGCTACTGCTCCCGACCTGTTGCGATTGCTTCTTTCTGTCGATGGATTTAATTACAACGAGGATCTGTTGAATGACCAGAGTATCAAATTCATGACTGACATAAGCAACAATTATGCGCCTATTGGATGGAAGACAACCTATATCGACGGAAACTGGATTAGGACAGGAACATTCTCAGGAACTGCAGGTATGATGAAAAGACAACCTGATGGTATCTCCTGGGTTGTTCTTCTGAATTCGAGCGCATGGAACGGACCAGAAATACATTCCTATATTAACCGGATGATGTCAAAAATACTGGTACAGATTAATACCTGGCCTGAATACGATCTTTTTGACAACTCATTACCACTGCCAATCAGGTTTGAATTATCGGGGATAAACTAAATGCTTTAATGTGTTTTTCCGTTAATGTGAATCTTGTCAAGGATGAACTTGAAAACAGGTATGGTGCTTCATTCCCAGATCGCGACAGATACCAGCCAAGTTACTATTATCATGCTTTCGGTCTTCCTGAACTGCCGGCAATATGTAAAGGATCACAGGATAAAATTCAAATTCTAAGATGGGGGCTTATTCCTTCATGGATTAAAAGTACCACTGACGCTGAAGCAATCAGGTTTAAAACATTTAATGCACGAGCAGAAAGTATCAATTCAAAGCCCTCATTTTCAGGATCATTCAAATCAAAAAGATGCCTGATTCCTGTAAAGGGATTCTTTGAATGGCAGCATTCCGGAAGTGAAAAAATTCCATGGTATATCTACCATGCTGATGAAGAAATATTTTCATTCGCAGGTCTCTTCGACCAATGGGTTGAGACCAGCACAGGCGAGACTTTCAATACATTCTCAATAATTACCACCGTCGCAAATGACTTACTGGCTGTGATTCATAATTCAAAAAAAAGAATGCCGGTAATACTTGACAGAAAAAACGAATTTAACTGGATAAGTCCTGACATATCTCCGGCTGAAGCTCTTGCAATGCTTAAACCATGTCCGTCAGATATTCTTAAAGCCCATACTATAAGTAACCTTGTCAATAATAAAACAGCCAACAGGAATACTCCTGAAGTAATTCGCCCCTTCGAAAGGCAAAGTAATTCTCTTTTCAGTTAATAGGATTTTCCTTTATGGAGTCTTTACACCATTGCACCTTTGCGCCTTTACGCCTTTACGCCTTTACGCCTTTATGCCTTTTATTGCGCCACAAAAATATAGGTCAGAGTGCCTTTCTGTATCTTTGGAGCGTTTAAATCTGGTTCGAATCTTGATATAAGGGCACTACCAATTGCGGTTTCAATGAGGCATTCATCTTTCGCAGTGCTTTCACCTTCAATTACACTGGCATTTTCAACAATTCCTCTTTGATTTACCTCAATAAGCAAAACAATCTTTCCTGAACCCTGGCACTTATAAATTGGTATTGGAAGGTAAGTGTGATTGCGTCCCTGAAGATCATAATATATTCTGGTCGGTCCCTTATAATTTGCAGCCATTTTCTGGGATTCATTCGCCTTATCTTCTAGTTCTTTCTTTTCTTCCTTTTTATCCAGGACAAATTGGTCATCCTCTGACATCTGATTGTTTCCGCCTTTCTGGTCGAGATAATTATCAGTGCCCAGCTTCCCGCTCTGGATAAGCTCTTCTTTGACTTTGTCTATATATTCTTTCGCATCAATTTTTACTTCGCTTTTGCTGGAAAGATTCCTGGCAATATTTAACATTTCAACATCATCATGAAGGATATTTTCTACGGAAGTGGGAGGTAATTCAACAGGCTTTTCAACTACTTTCTTTTCTTCGATTGCAGCAAATTCAATCTCGAATTTTTCAATTTTCTTCTCTTTTGTCTTTAAGGAAGTTAATTGAAAAGACATGAAAATTATTGCTGCTACCAGATGAATGATAACTGTACCCAAAATGCCAACTATTTTGCCATTATATTTCTTCACTTTTTCTTCTTGTTCTTCTTCTTTTTAACTTTTGCCGGCTTATCAGTCGGTTGATTTTTAAAGAGCCCTGTTTTTAAACCATTTATAAATTTTGCCCAGGCAAAAGGATTTAGAAGATTGTTGACCGGATATTGACTTCTTAGGGCAACCTGATCGAAAGTCTGCTGCATTGCATACCTGTAACCTGCTTCAGGAGTGATCCTCACACCTTTGGTATTTGCAACAGCATCAGCAACTGAAGCAATATTCTTATTCATATTCTCAATTTCAGGAGGTAGCGGCGATGGTTCCGTCATATCCTTTATGAACTCACTGTAACTCTTCCAAGGCATAACCACTACATTTTCAATTGGTATTGTATCTGTAGCAAGTGAAATATCAAGATTAAAATGACGTCCCTCAAAATCCACGGGAAGAATAATAAACTTCTTCTTAAAACCGAGAGCTCTGAAAAATATTGTGTCACCAGGGGTACTTGTAATGGAGTAAATTCCTGTTTTTTCACTAAGAGTGCCTCTTCTTAGCTTAAATGAAATCACCCCGACATTTGGCAAAGCATGATTTTTTTCATCAGAAATTATTCCGCTAACCTGAAAAAACCTCTCAGAATCCTGATTCTGACCAGTCATTGTACAAAGAGGCAGTAGGAAGAGAATTATGGTATTAATGGATCTGGTCAATTCACTTTAATGTAATATTCAAAACCATTACTATGGTTACGAGTCTGCAAAATAAGCATTATTGAATGGAACGATAAAACATTTAACTTATTTTTAAATAAATTTCATATCTAAAAGTTAATCTGGT
>Ga0208980_10001390_pt1 | contig 14656 bp, 11 predicted proteins | sample WetSurMetagenome_3_FD_187993 | JGI IMG/M metagenome (GOLD analysis project Ga0208980, IMG submission 187993) | Wetland microbial communities from Twitchell Island in the Sacramento Delta, sample from surface sediment Aug2011 Site A1 Bulk (version 2) | ecosystem: Environmental > Aquatic > Marine... | reverse complement strand
CCGCTCCAGGAACTCGGGCATGGTGAAGACCTTCGAGCGCATGTAGAAGGGGACCATGACCCAGCCCAGGACGAGCAGGCACCAGGCGTGGAGCTCGTAGTGGGCCATGGCCACGCCGTCGGTCGCGCCCGAGCCGGCCAAGCCGACCAGGTGCTCGGCGCCGATGTTCGAGGCGAAGATGGACGCGCCGATGATGAGCCAGCCGAGGTGGCGGCCGGCCAGGAAGTAGTCGGTCGAGGTCTTCTGCTTCTCGCGCATGACCTTCCAGGCGATGCCGAGGACGATCACGAAATAGACGAGGACGATCAGCCAGTCGAGGGGTTTGAGTACGCCCATGTCCGCTCCTTCAGCGCAGGATTCACGGCCGGGCCGATTTTACATCAGCTCAACGGCCGCTAGAAAGAGCTTTTTTTAGCCCTCAATCATCATCGTCGATGAGCGTAACGGCCCAGGCCGGGTACGGCGCGGCGCTGCCCTTGACGGCGTGCCAAAGGATGCGGTTGAGCGTGCCCTCGGGGCAGGCGTCGACCTGCCGGAAATTCAGCTTGCCCGACTGGATGGCGTGGCGGCGGAGCAGGGCGTCGGTGATCTTCTCCTTGGGCGGGTTCATCGTATCGAGCGGGATCCCGGTCGGGACGCTCTCGAACGGCCGGAAGTCGGGGGTCGCCGTGAAGCAGTCGGCCATCGGCGTCGCCGTGGCGTCGAACTGGTTCATGGGCGGCAGGCCGAGGATCTGCTCGATCGTCCGCAGCAGGCTGGTCGTGTTGTACTGGGTGTTGACGACCGCCCCGCGCTTCGTGTAGGGGCTGGCGCAGTAGGCCGTCGTCCGGTAGCCGCTGACGTGGTCCCAGCCGTTCTGGGGATCGTCCTCGATGCCGAAGATGACCGTCTCCTTCCAGAAGGAGCTGCGGCTGAAGGCCTCGACGATGCGGCCGAAGGCCAGGTCGTTGTCGGCGACGCAGGCCTGGGGCGTCGGCGACCCCTCGGAGGTCCCGCTGGTGTGGTCGTCGGGCAGGCAGATGAGGATGAGCTGGGGCATCCGGCCGTCCTTCTCCCAAGCGGCCAGCTGGTCGATGATGTAGCGGGCCCGCCACTGGTCGGGGACGTCCATGTTCCAGCCGAGCGTGTTCGTGGGCGAGAAGGGCGCCACGGTCGGGATGGCCGGGACGCTGCCGATCCGGACCTGGCCGCGGCCGTTGAGGTACTCGTCCCAGTAATCGGCCCAATGCGGCTGGTCCTTGCGGGCGGGGTCCGTCCAGCCGCACGCCTGCATGGTGAACTCGCCGAAGTTCCAGAGCGAGACCCCGTGCTTCAGGGCGTTGTCCCAAATGAAGCCGCTCGGGGCGTAGGCCAGCGCGTCGATCTCGTTCTCGCCCATGCCGTCGGGATAGCTCCGGGGCCAGCCGGCGAAGGAGCGCTCGAGGTAGTCGGTCCCGAAGGCCGTCGTCGACCACTGGTGGCCGTCGGCGCTGAGGATGCCGCTGCAGTAGGTGTTGTCGAGCAGGGCGAACTCGCGGACGAGCTTGTGCTGATTGGGCGTGACGGCCTCGCCGAAGATGCAGAGGGAGGGGTCGCCGTTGCCGGCGGCGACGTCGCCGAGGACCTGGTCGTAGGTCCGGTTCTCCTTGATGACGTAGACGACGTGCTTGAAGACGCTCGGCTCGCCGATCCGCTCCGGGACGGGCCGGGGCGGCTGGTTGGCCCGGGCCTTGAGGAAAGCCTGGGAGATCCGCTCGCTGCGATAATTGGCGTAGACGATGTCGGTCAGGTCCCAGAGATCCCGCTGCCGGAGCGCGCTGAACATCGTGACCGAACCGGAGTATTGGTGGGAGTTGAAACCCGACCCCCCGGTCGGCTCGTACGGCGTCTTCTCGGCCGCGTGCCCCTTGATATTGGCGACGTAGACCGTCTCGTGACCGTGCCGGGGGTCGACCGCGAGAGCGCCGGGGAACCAGCCGGCGGGGACCAGGCCTTTGAGCTTGGACTTCCTCTTTTTCGGCTTGAAATCGACGACGGCGATCGCGTTCTGGGTGCCGTTGGCGACATAGAGCGTCTGACCGTCCAACGCGAAGGCCAGGGCGTTGGGCGAGGCGCCAAAGAGGTCGGCCGGCGAGGCCTTGGGCCAGATCGTCTCGGCCACGGTGTCGGTCGCCGTGTCGATGACGCTGAGGTTGTCCGAGGCGGCGTTGGCGCAGACGACCCAGCGCCCGTCGGGCGAGACGGCCAGGGCCGAGGCGTGAAGATGGACGAGTATCTCGGCCTTGGTCCGCCCTGTCGATAGGTCGATGACGCTGACCGAGCCCTCGCTGGCGATATGCCGGACCGGGTCGACCCTGACCTCGACGCCCTGGCCGGCCGGTCCGACCAGGTCGCCCGGCTGCGGCCGGCGCCCGCCCCAGTTGCTGACATAGGCCTTGCCGGCGGCCAGGACGACGTCGAAGGGCGCGACCCCGACGTCGAAGGCCCTGACGATCTCGGGGTCCTTGGTGTCGACGGCGAGCAGCCGGTTGGAGAGATTGCCGCAGACGTAGAGCTGGCGGCCGTCGGGCGAAAGGGCCAGCCCGGCCGGGATCTCCTCGGCCCGCCGCGGCGCGCCGGCCAGCGGCAGCGGGATCGTGTGCGACGGTTCGACGCCGCCGTCCGGATCGACGCTGAAGACCTTGATGCTGCCGTCGACGTTGCTCATGTAGATCCGGCGGCCGTCGGGCGCGAAGACGAGGCCGGTGTAGCTCAGCTGGCCCTCCTCGTCGGGATCGAGGATCATCGGCGAGACCGCCTCGGGGTGCTGTTCCTGCTGCTCTTCGGCCGGGAGGGGGACCTCCTGCAGGACCTTGAGCGTGACGGGGTCCATGATAATGAGCTCGGGCGTCTTGCCGGAGACCGCGAGCAGGGTCCCGTCCGGGGAGATGGCCAGGGCCTGGGGCCGCATCCCGGGCAGGGTCGACGTCGTTCCGTACGGGGTCACGACCTGGTTGACCGGGACGACCGTGCGCCCGCCCGGCTTGGCCCCGACCGTCTCCTTGTCTTGAGCAGGCGAGGGCCCTCCGGGGCCCGGCGACGCGGCCAGCAGGAGGACGAGGGCCAGGGCGAGAGCGAGCGTCGAGGACGCGGCTGTCCGGCAGGTCCGAGGGGCCATGGAACGCTCCTACTTGATCAGGCGTTTCCGCATCATGCGGATGGAGACGGCGAAGACGACGGCCGCCAGTCCGGCCAGTCCGGCCAGGCTCCAGCCGAGCCCGGGCGCCGGCTGTCCGGTGAACACCGCCCGGGAAACGCGGACGGCGTGGGTCAGCGGCAGGAACTCGGCCAGGGTCTTCATCCAGCCGGGGAAGTTGTCGAGCGGGAAGAAGACCCCCGAGAAGAAGAACATCGGGGTGATGACGAGCTCGGTGTAATAGCTGAAGAAATCGAAGCTCGGCGCGACGGAGGTGACGATCATGGCCAGGGAGCCGAACAGGATGCCGATGAAGACCAGGAAGACGAGGAGGAGAGCGGCCCGCCAGAGCGAGGCCGGGGCGACGCCCATGACCAGGGCGACGGCCATCATGAGCGAGCCGCTGACAAGGCCGCGGAACGAGGCCCAGGCGATGTCGCCGGCCACGGCCTCGTCGGCCGAGACGGGCGTCGCGATGAGAGAGTCGTAGACCTTCTCGTGGACGATCTTGATGTAGGTCCCGTAGAGGCACTCGAACGACGAGGACATCATCGCCGCCGTGGCCAGGACGCCGGGGACCAGGAAGTGGAGGTAGGGCTGGCCGCCGAAGGCGCCCATGTAGGCGCCCATGCCGATGCCGAAGGTGACGAGGTAGAACAGGGGCTCGACCAGGCTGACCAGGAAGGTCGGGACGATGAACCTCTTATAAGAATAGAGGTTCCGCAGGAAGACGTAGGCGATGCGGTAGGACAGGCTCATTCGTGGAGGCTCCGTCCCGTGAGCTTGAGGAAGACGTCCTCGAGGGTAGCCGGCCGGTTGAGGGTGTTCGGCAGGTCGAGCTCGAGGAGCTTGCGCATCAGAGAGTGGCCGTCCCGGCAGTAGAAGTAGAGCGTGTCGCCGACCCGCTCGTGGACGCAGGGGAAGGCGGTGAGCTCGGCCAGGATCCTGGCGTCGTCCTCCGGCGGCACGCGGACCTCGACGACCTCGCGGCCGATCTCGGTTTCAACGAGGCTGGCCGGGGAGCCTTCCTTGAGGATCCGGCCCTGGTACATGACCACGATCCGGTCGCAGAGCTGCTGGGCCTCCTCCATGTACTGGGTGGTCAGGACGAGGGTCGCGCCCTGGGTCTTGAGCTGGCGGAGCCGCTGCCAGATGAGGTGGCGGGCCTGGGGATCGAGTCCCGTCGTGGGCTCGTCGGCGACGATGAGGCGAGGGCGGTTGATGAGGGCCCGGGCGATGAGCAGCCGCCGCTTCATGCCCGTCGACAGCTCCGAGATCTTGCTCCCGGCCTTGGCCTCGAGCTCGACGAACCGGAGCAGCTCGGCGATGCGGGCCTTGGCCTCGCGCCGCCCGATGTCGAAGAAGCGGGCGAAGACGACCAGGTTCTCGGCCACGGTCAGGTCGTTGTCGAGGTTGATCTCCTGAGGGATGACCCCGGTGATCATCTTCAGGGCCCGGTTATTGATCCCCGAGGCCAGCCCGCCGACGGTGAGCGTCCCCGCGGTCACGGGGGAGACGCAGTGGATCATGCGCACCGTCGTCGTCTTGCCGGCCCCGTTCGGCCCGAGGAAGCCGAAGCACTCGCCCTCGCGGATCTCGAAGTCGATGCCGGCCACGGCGACGAGGTCGCCGTAGCGCTTCGTCAGTCCGGCGGCTTTGACCAGGATTCCCATGCGCGGTCCCTTACATCCTCTCGAGCAAGGCCTTGAAGCGCGGGTGGCCGCGCAGGGGGTCGAGGTCGCCGTCGTGCTCGTACCAGCCCTTCTGGAGGAGGCCGCCGCTCGCGGCCCGCTCCAGGCAGTCGACGGCCTCCTCGATGTTCCCGGCCAGCGAGTGGATGCAGCCGAGGTTGTAGAGGAGCATGGGGTCGTCGGGGTCGATGCGGCGGGCCCGGCGGGCCCAATCGAGACCCTTCTCCTTTTGCCCCAGGGCGACGAGGCCGTTGGCGCCCATGTACAGGGCCCGGGCGTCGTCGGGGTGGAGGTCGATGTGCTTTTCGACCAGGGCCACGCCGCGCTCCCGGGCGGCCCGGGCGTCCTCGGGCCGTCCCAGCTCCTGGTAGACCTGGGCGACGAGGAGCGGCGAGTAGAAATCTTCGGGCCGGACGCGCATGGCCTCTTCGTAGAGCGACTGGGCCTTGGGCATGTCGCCGGAGGCGAAGGCCTGGCGGGCGTAGAAATACCAGGCTTCGAAGAGCGCCGGGTCGAGCCGGATGGCCTTTTCGAAGGCGGCCTGCGCTTCCTCCTTGTGGCTGCCGAGGGACAGGGCCACGGCCAGCGAGGCCTGGGCCTGGGCCGATTCGGGGGCCAGCTCGACGGCCCGCCGGCCGGCCGCTTCGGCCTGCTGGCGGACGGAGTCCTTCCGTTCGGCATAGAGATAGATGTAGGACCAGCAGTCGGCCAGGCCGGCCTGGGCCAGGGCGTATCCGGGGTCGAGCTCGGTCGCCCGGGAGAAAAGCTGGAGGGCGAATTCGATGTCGTGGCGGCCGTAGCGGTAATAGAAGCTCCGGCCCCTCAGGTAGTAATCATAGGCTTGGATGTGGCTGGTTGGGACCTCGGCCAGGGCGCCCTTCTCCTGCGGGCTGAGGGTGACCTGGAGGGAGCGGACGACGGCGTGGGCGATCTCCTGCTGGATGGCGAAGACGTCGCGGAGCTCCCGGTCGTAGGACTCCGACCAGAGATGGAAGCCCCGGCCGGCCTCGATGAGCTGGACCGTGATGCGGAGCCGATGGTCGGACTTCCGCACGCTGCCCTCGAGAACGGTGTCGACGCGGAGGGCGTTGCCGATCTCGCGGAGGTCGGCCGCCGAGTCCTTGAACTGGAACGAGCCGGTCCGCGAGGCGACCCGGAGGCCCTGGACGCGGCAGAGGGCGTTGATGATCTCCTCGGCGATGCCGTCGCAGAAGTAGCCCTGGTCCTTCTCCGGGCTCATGTCGGCGAAGGGCAGGACGGCGATGGACGGCAGGGGGGTTTCCCGGCCTTCGGTCACGGCTTCGCGCAGGGCCTCGAGCTCTGCCATGAGGTCCCGGGCCGAGGCCATGCGGTAGCGGGGCTCCTTTTCCAGGCAATGGTGGAGGACGCGGTCGATCTGGCGGGGCAGGCCGGGATTGAGCTCGGCCGCCGACCGGGGCTCCTCCTTGAGGACGGCGGCGATCCGCTCCGGGCCGGTCTTGCCGCCGAACGGCAGGCGTCCGGTGGCCCATTCGAAGAGAACGACGCCGAGCGAGAAGAGGTCGGTGCGGTGGTCGAGCGGCAGGCTCCGCAGCTGCTCCGGCGACATGTAGGCGATGGTGCCGGCGAAATCGGCGTCGAGGGTGGCCGTGCTGGCGTCCTTGTCCCCCCCGAGGACGCGGGGCAGAGGAAGGAGGATGCGGGCCAGGCCGAAATCGAGGATCTTGAGCGTCCCCGTCGTATCGATCATGATGTTCTGGGGCTTGAGGTCGCGGTGGATGATGCCGCGGGCGTGGGCGGCGGCCACGGCCCCCGCGAGAGGCAGGGCCAGGTCGAGGAAGCGGTCGAGGGACACGCCGCCGGGCTCGATGAGCTTCGACAGGGGCTGGCCGTCGACGAGCTCCATGGTGAAGAAGGTCGCGCCGTCGGCCTCGTCGACGGCGAAGATGGTGACGATGTTGGGGTGGCTCAGGGCGGCGACGGCCTTGGCTTCGCGCTCGAAGAAGGCCCGCCGCTCGGCGTCGCCGACGGCGGCCTCCGGCAGGAACTTGACCGCCACGTCGCGGTCGAGCTTGAGGTCGCGGGCCTTCCAGACGACGCCCATGCCGCCGGCGCCGAGCTTCTCGAGGAGGCGGTAGTTGCCGAGGACGAGATCCTTCTTGAGGTCCATGGGTCCGTTGCTCCCTAAGACACTACAAGAATAGCGGAACGGCTGTCAATCGCCAACTGCGGCCTCGGGAGTCATCTCCGTTCGCCTCTTGAGCGGTCCGGGGCGAGGTGCTAAGATAGGAACGCGAGAACGACAGAAGGAGCGTGCCATGAGCGATATCGTTTATACCTGCTCGGTATGCGGGAAGCAGAATCCGGGCAAGAAAGGCCAGCCCGTCCCTCTCTGCTGCAAGAAGGAGATGGAGCCGCTGCCGTTCTGCACGGCCGCGCCCAATCCCGAGATGGCCCGGAACGAGGACGCGGGCGAGCCCTGCGACGACGGGACCCTGCATCACCCGAAGCCCGAGCCCGCGAAGAAGAAATCGTAGAACGGCTCCCGGGCAGATCTTTTTCTTGTCCTTGACGACCACTCGGTCGTAGATCCACAGCCCGATGATCGACCCGACGCCGATGGCGACGATGATGAGCCGCATCGTCACGGTGTCGACCGGACGGCGGTCCGGGCTATGGGAATTTGATGCCGGCGGCCTTTTCTTCGGCGCGGCCGAGCAGGCCCTCGCAGGAGGTCCGGTCCGGCGCCTCCAGGACGACGATCAGGACGGGACCCTTTCGCGCCGCGCCGGCCCAGTCGCCGGTCTCGATCTTCTCGACGTAGCGAGGAGAGGCCGGCTCGAAGACCTTGGAGAAGAAGTCCCCGCCGAAGCGCCTGTACACCCGCTCGGCGATCTCCGCAGAGGGATAGGCCACGATGAGCAGCAGCGTTTCGCCCGCTTCCGTCCGGTACTTGGCAAAAACGGCGTCGGTCGTCCGGCCCAGCCCGAGGAGTGATTCCTCGGCCAGAAAATAGTGGGCGTCGAGGGCGGCCTGGTCGGGGAGCGGGACGACGCTCGACGCGACGAGGCCCGCGGCCGGCAGGATGTCCCGGGCGCGAGGGACCGCCGTCAATCCGGTTGTCGCGGACAACCCGGTTGGCGCGGCTGTCGCGGACGGCCCGGCCGGCAGGACCGGCGAACCGGAAAGGGCGGCGAGGAATGTGGCGAGAAGCAGGACGCGAGGCGTGATCCTTGGCACTGGCCCGTCCGACCCCTAGAGGATGTACCGGTCGACGAGCTTGATCAGCTCGTAGGCCAGGCCCGCGGTCAGAGCGGCCCCGGGGATGGTGAAGATCCAGGCCCAGACGATCTTCAGGGTTACGCCCCACCGGACGGCTGTCAGCCGCTTGGCCGCGCCGACGCCGGAAATGGCCCCAGTGATGACATGGGTCGTGCTGACCGGCACGCCGGCGTGGGTGGCAAAGAAAATGCTGATGGCGCTGGCCGTTTCGGCGCAGAAGCCGTCGATCGGGCGGAGCTTGGTGATCTTCTGGCCCATCGTCTTGACGATCCGCCATCCTCCCGATAGCGTTCCCAGGGCGATCGCGGCGTGGGCGCTGAGGACGACCCAGAGCGGGATCGGGATGTGCGTCGGCGTGCCGGCCGTGGTCTTCGTCCAGCCGGCGACGAAGATCAGGCTGGCGATGATGCCCATGGTCTTCTGGGCGTCGTTGCCGCCGTGCCCCAGGCTGTAGAGGGCGGCCGAGAGGAGCTGGAGCCGGCGGGCGGCCCTGTTGATCCGGGTCGGGTTCCCTTTGTGGACGATCCAGGTCGTCACGGTGATGAACAGGACGCCGAGGACCATACCCAGGACCGGGGCGATGAAGATGAACAGGACCGTCTTGAACCAGCCGTGGGCGATGATGGCCGCCGGGCCGGCCTTGACGATGGCCGCCCCGGCGTAGCCGCCGATGAGGGCGTGGGAGGAGCTCGTCGGCAGCCCCATGAGCCAAGTGAAGAGATTCCATCCGATGGCCCCGATGAGGGCGGCGAAGATGACCTGCTTGGTCACGACCGAGATATCGATCATCCCGGCGCCGATGGTCTGGGCGACGCCCGTGCCGAACATCCGAAAGGCGATGAAATTAAAGAACGCGGCCCAGAGGACGGCCCAGCGAGGCGACAGGACCCGGGTCGAGACGACCGTGGCGATGGAGTTGGCCGCGTCGTGCATGCCGTTCGTGAAGTCGAACGCCAACGCGACGAAGATGATGAAGACGACGAAGACAGTTCCGGCGTCGGGCATGGGGGTCAGTTGGACTTGACGATGATCTCCTCGATGACGTTGGCCACGTCCTCGCAGCGGTCGGCCGCGACCTCGAGCCGGGTGTAGATCTCCTTGAACTTGATAAGGTCTTTGAGCTCCTCGACCGTTCCGGACTTCTCGAACAGCTCGGCGATGGCCTCCCGGCAGATGACGTCGGCCTCATACTCGAGGATGTTGATCTGCTTGCAGAAGGCGTGGACGTGGGCGAGCGATTCGAGGTTGTTGACGGCCTCGGAGATCTGTTCGACGGCCTTGACGATGATGTCGACGAGTTTCTTGGCCTCGGGCGTCGGGCGGATGATCTTGAAAGTCCACAGCCGGCTGGCCACGCCCTCGATGCAATCGAGGACGTCGTCGAGGCCGCTGGCCAGGGCGTGGATGTCCTCGCGCTCGAGCGGCGTGATGAAGGTGTCGCGGAGCTTGGTGAAGAGCTCGTGGGTGATGTTGTCGCCCTGGTGCTCGATTCTCTTGATCTGATCGTACTTCTTCTCGACGTCCTCAAAGTGGTCGACGAGGTCCTGGAGGGCCAGGGCGCCCTGCTTGAGGTTGGCCGCGTCCTCCCGGAAAAGGTCGAAGAACTTATGGTCTCTGGGGAACAGTCGCATCTTCATGTTGGCTTTTTTCCGATCTCCGAGGGGCCCATACTAGCCGAGCCCGGCGGCGATGTCAATGAGACGCGCGGGCCGGAACGCCGCTAGCGCCGGTAGAGCGTGCCGCCGGACATGCCGCCCTGGTCCATGGTCGGCCAGACCTTGAACACGTAAAGCAGGTTGTCCTTGAAGACGGCCCGGATGACGGCGAACTTGTCGACGTTGAGCGTGGCGTCCTTGCCGGACCCCATGCCCGAGGAATCGACGGTGCCGACCGTGGTCGTCTCCGTCCCGACGAGCTTGTTGTAGACGACGACCTTGAAGGCGCCGCCGGGGCCGAAGATCTCGGTGTACTCCTTCTTGGAGAACTTGATCTTGGCGCGGTTGTGGCTGGCCACCTCCTTCTCCGTCGGGTTGACGGCTTCCCAGGCGGCCAAGGCCTCGAAGTCCCAGTCCTCGATGACGTCGACGACCTTGTTCAGCGACTGCCCGATCATCCCCTGGAGCGTCGTCTCGTAGACCTTGGCCTGCTCCTTGGGCTTGAGAGGCTTTGCGGCGTCCTGGGCGATTCCGGCCGCGGCCAGCAGGACGGCCAGGGCGGCGGTCGCCGGCATGCGGATATTCTTCATGGCGGACCTCCCTTCTACGGGAGGAAGTGTAGCGCTTTCCGCCTTCATTGAAAAGGGGCCGGCTCGGTTTCACCTCCCGGCGGGAGTCTGCTATAATTCCCCGGAAGGAGCGTCCCCATGGTCAAGCCGACGACACGCCGGACCGCCCCGATCCTGGGCCTCGCCCTGGCCGTTTTCGCCGTCCTCGGGGCGGCCCCCCGGACAGGCGTTCCGCCTGGCGCTCCGCCTCCTGCCTGGCCGACAGAGGACGCCCTCGTCCTCGACATGGCCAAGCCGCCGGTCCTGACGGCGGCCCAGAAAGACGCTCTTCTGATGTCCTTGAAAGGCCTTGCGGCCTCCGTCATATCGGGAGCGGCGGTCAGCCTCGACTATCCCGCTCCGGGAGCCCTCTTCCCTCCGGACATGGTCGCCCCGACGTTCCTTTTTCACGACAAGGCGGGCGCGGCCAGGACGTGGCTCGTCGCCGTCGCCGTGGCCGGCGAGCCCGGGCGCCTCTACGTCCTGACCGACGGTCGAAGGCCCAAGCCCGAATACGATCCCCGCTGTGGAACGGCCGAGGACGTCTATAAGGAGTCCGCCTACCAGAAGTCGGCCCGGGGCTGGACCCCGGATGCCGCCGTCTGGGGCCGGTTGGCCCAGTTCACCGAGAAAACCGTCGAGGTCGAGGTCCGCGGCCTGGCCGGCGCCCCGGGCGAGGTCCCCGCGGCGGGCGCGAAGGCGCTGTCCGCGGGCCGGGTCGCCCTCAAGATCTCCAAGGACCCCGTCGGGGCCCCGATCTTTTACCGGGACGTCCCGCTCCTGCCGACCAGGAACGAGAAGGGCGTCATCATGCCTCTCGCCGAAGGCTCCCTGCCGCTCATCGAGTGGCGGCTGCGCGACCTCCGGCAGCCGGCCGGCGTGGTCGTCCTGAAGAACATGCCGACCTGCGCCAACTGCCATTCGTTCTCCAACGACGGCAAGTACTTCGGCATGGACATGGACGGCCCCTCGGGGGACAAGGGGGCCTACGCCATGGCCCCGGTCGGCTCGGCCATGGTCATCCGCAACGAGAACGTCTTCACCTGGAACCAGTACGACCCCAAGCGGGTGACCTTCGGCCTGTTCTCGCGCGTCTCGCCCGACGGGCGCTACGTCATGTCCTCGGTGAACGAGTCCGTCTTCGTCCAGAACTACCTCGAGATCGATTTCCTGCAGACGTTTTACCCGACGCGCGGCATCCTGGCCTTCTACGACCGGACGACGGGCAAGATCCAGGCCCTGCCCGGGGCCACCGATCCCGCTTACGTCCACTGCAACAGCGTCTGGACCCCGGACGGGGCCTCGCTCGTCTTCCTCCGGGCCAGGGCCCGGGATCACGTTCCGGCCGGCCCCCGGCCGGAGAAGGCCAACGACCCGAGAGAGATCCAGATCCAGTACGACCTCTGCACCATCCCCTTCAACGCGGGCCAGGGCGGGACGGTCCGGCCCATCCCCGGCGCCTCCGGGAACGGCATGAGCAACTCGTTCCCCAAGATCTCCCCGGACGGCCGCTGGCTCGTCTGGGTCCAGGCCAAGACCGGGCTGCTGATGCGGCCCGACAGCCAGCTCTACATCATGCCCCTGGCCGGCGGCACGCCGCGCTTGATGACCTGCAACCTCTCCTCCATGAACTCCTGGCACAGCTTCTCGCCGAACGGCCGCTGGATGGTTTTCTCGTCCAAGACCAACACGCCCTACACCCAGATGTTCCTGACCCACATCGACGAGAACGGCAACGACAGCCCGGCCGTCCTCGTCCCGAATTCGACGGTCGCCAACCGGGCCGTCAACATCCCGGAGTTCCTCAACGCCCCGCCCGACTTCAAAATGGCCATCGACGCCCCGGCCGTCGACTACCGCCGCCACCTCGACCGGGCGGCGGACCTGTTCCGGACCGACGGCAGCCTCGACGAGGCCTTCCGCGAGCTCCAGACGGCCGACGCGATGAGGCCCAACTTCCCGGAAACCCTCGCGGCCATGGGCTATTACTTCCGGGAGAAGGGCGACAACGACCGGGCCATCGCCCTGTTCGAGAAGGCCCTGTCGATCGACCCGGAGAACTGGGGCGCCCATAACTTCTACGGCGTCACGCTCTTCCGCATGGAGCGCTACGATGAGGCCATGAAGCACTTCCAGGCGGCCATCCGGGTCAACCCCCTGAACGCCCAGTCCCTGACCAACGCCGGGGCGCTCGAGTTCAGCCGCGGCAACGTCGACGCGGCCCGGAAATATTTCGAGCAGGCCATCGACTCGACGCCGCGCTACGCCCAGGCCCATTTCAACCTGGCCATGATCCTGACCCGCGAGGGCCGCTACGCCGACGCCGCCGCCCGCTACGAGGAGAGCCTCAAATACACCGCGGACGATCCCGACACGGTCGGCAACCTGGCCTGGCTCTACGCCACGTGCCCGGACGGCTCCGTCCGCCGCGGCCCCAGGGCGGTCGAGCTGGCCCGCAAATTCGACAAGCTCGCGGGCGGGACGGCCGGCGGACCGCGGGTCTTCGACATCCTGGCCGCGGCCTTGGCCCAGAACGGCGAGTTCGACCGGGCCGTCGAAGCGGCCGAGACCGCCGTCAAGCTGAGCCGCAGCGACGATCCCGGCCTGCCCTCGCGCCGCGAGCTCGTCGAGATCTACAGGTCGGGTCAGGCCTATCCCGGGGCGGACCGGTGACGCCTCCCATGGAGGGCATCAAGCTCGCGGCCTGGGACGCCTCCGATCCCCGCAAGACGGTCGTGGAAGTCGGCGGGGCGAGGATCGGCGGGACCTTCACGCTCCTGGCCGGTCTCGAGGGCGCCGGTGACGAGGATTCGCTCCTGACCGCGGCCCGGGCCGTCAAGGACGCCGGCGCGGGGCTCTTGCGCTGGCCGGCGGGCGAGACCGGCGGCTTCGGCCGGATCCGCGGGCTGGCCGCCCGGGCCGGCCTGCCTGTGGTCATCGAAGTCACGGACACCAAAGAAGTCGTTCCGGCGGCGGCGGCCGCCGACGTGCTCATGGTCGGGGCCGCCAACATGCAGAATTTCTCGCTCCTCAAGGAGCTGGGCCGGTCGGCCGGAAAGCCCGTGCTGCTCGTGCGCGGCTGGCACTCGACGCTCAAGGAGTGGCTCAACAGCGCCGAGTACGTCCTTTTCGAGGGCAATCCCGCGGTCATTCTCTGCGACGCCGGCATCCGCAGCTTCGAGTCGGGCGCCCGCGTCGTCCTCGACCTCAGCGCCATTCCGGCCGTGAAGGACATCAGCCATCTGCCCATCCTCCTCGACGTCGGCCGGGCCGGCGGGCCGGAGGAGATCGAGAAGCTGGGCCTGGCGGCCGTCGCGGCCGGGGTGGACGGCCTCATGCTCGAGGTCGGCCCGGACGCCCTGAGCCCCGCGGTATTCGCGGGACTGGCCCGGAAGTTTGCGGCCATGAGCCGGCTCGTGGAGGGCCTCGGGCTTGACCACGATTGAGGTCCGGGCCCCCTCCGGCGTCTGCCGCGTCCACGTCGGCGAGAGCCTCGATCGCCTCGGCCGCTACATCCCCGCCGGCCGGGCCGTCTACGTCACGGACGCCAACGTCTTCCGCCTCTATGGCTCGTCCTTCGGCCCCGGCGAGAAGATCGTTCTCGCGCCGGGCGAGGCCTCGAAGTCCCTGGCCGCGGCCGAACAGATCTACGACGGCCTTCTCGACGCGGGGGCCGACCGCTCGACCTTCGTCGTCGCCGTCGGCGGCGGCGTCGTCTGCGACGTCGCCGGCTTCGCCGCCTCGACCTACATGCGCGGCCTGCCGTTCGGCTTCGCGCCCACGACGCTCCTGGCCCAGGTCGACGCCGGGATCGGGGGCAAGAACGGCGTCGATTTCCGCGGCACCAAGAACCTCATCGGCGTCTTCCAGCAGCCGCGCTTCGTCCTCTGCGACCCGGCGGTCCTGAAGACGCTCGCGGTCCGCGAGACGGCCAATGGCTTGGCCGAAATGGTCAAGACCGCGGCCATCGGCAGCCCGGCTCTCTTCGACGAGATCGAGCGGGCGCCGGAGAAGGCCCTGGGGCTCGAGCCGGACTTCATCGGCCGGGCCGTCCGCGAGTCGCTCCGGATCAAGGCGGCCGTGGTCGAATCGGACGAGAGGGAGGCGGGCGCGAGGCGGGTCCTGAACCTCGGGCACACGCTCGGCCACGCCTTCGAGTCCGTCGCCGGACTGGGCCATGGCGAAGCGGTCGCCGCCGGCCTGGTCTTCGCCGCCGGGCTCTCGGTCCGCAAGGGCCTTCTGGCGGCCCGCGACCGCGACCGGATCGCGGCGCTCGTCGGCCGGCTC
>Ga0208980_10001389_pt1 | contig 14657 bp, 10 predicted proteins | sample WetSurMetagenome_3_FD_187993 | JGI IMG/M metagenome (GOLD analysis project Ga0208980, IMG submission 187993) | Wetland microbial communities from Twitchell Island in the Sacramento Delta, sample from surface sediment Aug2011 Site A1 Bulk (version 2) | ecosystem: Environmental > Aquatic > Marine... | reverse complement strand
GCCACCGCACCTGAAGGTATCTGGAAAAGTGCATAACCAAGTAGAAAAGCACTGAAAATACGTCCCATTTCAATTTGCGACAGTCCAAATTCCTTCATAATCAGGGGCGCAGCAGTAGATACGTTAACACGGCAAATATATCCTGCTGTTGCAGTCGCACATAACATGAAAACTATAGGCCAGGGTCTGTTTGAAAAAATTTTCATAACCTTTTATGCATAAGAATCTCAGATGCCCCGTCAATAATATAATCCTTTAGTTCGCCGGTGGCCTGATAGCCAAATTTCTCATAAAGATGCCGGGCTCTGTGATTAAATGATGATACACAAATAAATATATGCCGGGAGTTTTTCCTGAAAAAATCATCCGCAAAGGATAGGAGCTTTGTCCCTATCCCCTGTCCTCTGAATTCCGGATATACTGCTATCGATTTAATATACGGGGATCCGGCAATACCTCTCGGATCCAGAATTATTATCCCTGCCGGTATGTCATTTTTATTTGCAATAAATAACATAAATTCCGGATCATGGCAGGTCTTTCTGCATTGCTCTTCGTTTATGCGGAGCGTAATCCATGGTTCTGAGGTTGCCAGAAGATGAGCCGCAAAATCTTTCTCCTGGTCACTTGCCAGATGGAAATCAATTTTTTCCATAAAATTCCTTCCTGGTTAATAAACATTTCCCGGTTTCAATAAGAAGTTAAATTAGAAAAAAATGAAATGTGTTTTATATTTAAGTAAATTTAAAATTATATAGAACGATTAATTGCCAAATGAACAAAAAACTCTCAATTATATTATTGTTGCTCTCTCAGGCACTGGCTGCACAGGAAATTGCTTGGCCAGAGGTGACCAGAGAAAACAAACCCTGGACACGATGGTGGTGGCCGGGAAGCATTGTAACACCTTCCGATATCACAGCTGCCATGGAAAAATATCACACCGCAGGTCTCGGAGGAATGGAAATTGCAGTTATTTATGGCGTCAAAGGGGAGGAAGATAAATCTATTAATTATCTGTCACCCAAGTGGATGGACATGCTAACTCATACACTCAGAGAAGCAGATCGTCTTGATCTGGGGATTGAACTCGCAAATGCATCCGGGTGGCCCTTCGGAGGTCCCTGGGTTGATCCTGCGGATGCTTGCAAGAACATTAATTTTAAAACTTATTACCTTAAAGGCGGAGAGTCGCTCGTTGAAAAGATCGAATTTATCCAGCAAGCCCTTGTCAGACCTGTAGGAGAAAAGCCTGACATTACAAAGCTCATAGATCCTGTCGGTAAAAATGACAATCTCCAGCTTTATGCTCTTGATCAGATCAGGTTCGAAAAAACCCTGCCACTTAAAGAACTAATAGCGTATTCCGACAGCGGACAGGTAGCTAATCTTACCAGAAATGTAAATACCGAAGGAAAACTTGAATGGATTGCTCCTTCAGGAAGCTGGACATTATACGCTCTTTTTGAAGGCTGGCATGGGAAACTGGTCGAACGGGCAGGCCCGGGAGGTGAAGGAGATGTGATTGATCATTTTTCAGGTCAGGCCGTAAAGAACTACCTGAATCATTTTGATGATATATTTAAGAACTATGATTTGAAATCCCTTCGCGGATATTTTAATGATTCATATGAGGTGGATGATGCATCTGGGCAGGCAAACTGGACCAATGATCTCTTTTATGAGTTTTATTTAAGAAGGGGTTATGACCTCAGAAATCACCTTCCGGCTCTTTTCCAGACTGATAATCCGGACAAGAATTCAAGGGTCCTCTCAGACTATCGTCAGACAATGTCCGACCTGATCCTTGAAAAATTCACCGTTAACTGGACCGAATGGGCTCACAGACAGGGCAAAACAACACGTGACCAGGCTCACGGTTCTCCGGGCAACATACTTGATCTGTACGCAGCTGCCGATATTCCTGAAACTGAAGGAAATGAACTAACGAGATTTAAATTCGCATCTTCAGCGGCAAATGTTACAGGGAAAATACTTGTATCATGTGAAGCAGCCACATGGCTTAATGAGCATTTTATCTCATCCCTGTCAGATGTTAAAAAAGCCGTTGATCAATTTTTCCTCGCCGGAATAAATCATGTATTTTATCATGGAACCTGTTTCTCCCCGATGAATGAGCCCTGGCCCGGATTTTTGTTTTATGCAGCGGTGGAGTTTACCCCTGCAAATCCCTTCTGGAACGATTTTAAGGCATTAAACAATTACGTTACAAGGGTACAATCTTTCATGCAGTCTGGTCGTCCGGATAACGACATACTTCTCTATTTTCCGATCGTTGACAGGTATGCAGATTATGGCAGGGGTATGCTTGAGCATTTTGACGGAATAAGTCCGTCGTTCGATGGAACTTCTTTTAAAACAGCTGCGGAAACAATGCTGGAGAAGGGATATTCTTATGATTTTATTTCAGATCTGCAGATTAAAAACACAGTATTCTACGAAAGTCTGCTACAGACTGAGGGTAATATTTATAAAACATTGATCCTGCCTCGCTGTAAATATATTCCGGTTGAAACATTTTCACAAATACTCAGACTGGCTAATGAAGGAGCAAAAATCATAGTTTATGGGAACCTTCCTGAGAATATATCGGGATGGGGAGATAAAGATGAAAAAACTCTGTTTTTTGAGAAACTGAAAGAAAGCCTAAACTTTTCCCAGACAAATAATCCTGAAGTGGTAAAAGCAATATATGGCAATGGAATGATTATTTCGGGTGATGATCTTGAGCAACTTCTGGAATTTGCAGGCATTAAAAGGGAACCCATGACGGATAACGATTTTAATTTTATCCGACGGGAAACACCCGGAGGATTCACCTATTTTATAAACTACCTGGGTGAAAAAGCATTTGAAGGATGGATCCCTTTACAGGTAAAAGCTTCATCCGCAGCTATTTTTAATCCTATGACCGGGAACTACGGTATAGCTAAAAGCCGGGTGACAAATATTGGGAATATTGAGGTCTATGCCAGTCTGAACCCGGGTGAATCATTAATTATAATCACCACCGGAGAAAAATACACAGGTCAGAAATTCGAATACTATGATCAGGTATCTTCGCCGGTGAAGATAAATAGTAAGTGGAAGGTGGATTTTACAGAAGGAGGACCGGTACTTCCTGCTTCGAAAGAGATAGCTTCTCTTGTATCATGGACAGAATTCGGTGGTGATGATGTAAGAAACTTCTCAGGAACAGCAAAATATACTGTCACGTTTGATAAACCTTCAGGCAAAGCAGATGCCTGGACCCTGGACCTCGGAAAAGTGTGTGAGAGTGCAGCTGTCACTTTGAACGGCAAGGAGCTTGGTATTTTATTAGGTCCTGAATTTCAGATAACTATCGATAAAAAACTACTTGAATCAAAGAATACTCTGGAGATAAAAATCTCCAATCTGATGGCTAACAGAATTGCATTTATGGACAAGAACAATATTCCATGGAAGAGATTTTACAATGTAAATATGGCTGCCAGGTTAAAGCAGAACTCCAAAAACGGAATATTCGATGCATCGGCCTGGGAGCCCCGAGAGTCAGGGCTTCTGGGTCCGGTAACGCTGATTCCGTTAAAGAAAGTGAAGTAGCAGGGGCCAACCTTCGTCAAGGCTTCGGCTGGCAAAGCAAGGTTGGGGAGCAAGGGGCAAGAGAAAAATTCCCCCTTTGAAGGGGGCAGGGGGATGTAAAAGATTGCTTCCTACGCTTTGCGTGGTAGCAATGAACGAACTTTAATTGATAATTTTATTTTCCTCAAATATGAAACCAAGTAAAATGAACCGTCGATTATTCGTTAAGAATGCCTCAATTGCGGCTGCAGCCGTAACATTGACAGGAACAAAGGGATTAGCATCTTTTCCGCAAGCAAAAAAGAACAAGCTACCACGCTGGAAGGGCTTTAATCTATTGGATTTCTTTTCTCCGGCTATTCCCCGAAATCCGGGATCGGACAAGACCACAGGGGATGATCTGAAATGGATGGCTGACTGGGGATTCGATTTTGTAAGGATTCCTATGGCTTACCCTCGTTACCTTTCTTTCGACCGGACCCGTGATATTAAAAAGGATGAAGTTTGCAACTTCGATCCTAAAGTGCTTGAAGAGGTTGACCAGCTGATATTTATGGCAAACAATCACAAACTCCATGTAAGCCTTAATCTTCATCGTGGACCAGGTTACTGTATAAATGCGGGTTTTCATGAACCTTTCAACCTGTGGAAGGACAAGGAAGCCCAGGATGCCTTCTATTCCCATTGGGGAATGTGGGCAGAGCGATATAAAAATATCGATTCAGGTAAGTTGAGTTTTGATCTGCTTAATGAACCTGCTTTTATTGAGGACATGAATGATCAGTATGCGCAAAAAGTTCCGGTTCCTGGTGAAATTTACCGGAAGGTTGCAGAAGGAGCATCGAAAGTAATATGGAAAGCAAACAGGGATCGTCTCATAATTGCAGATGGCAACAGCGGTGGAAGTAATGTAATTCCTGAACTGACGGACCTTAATATAGCTCAGAGCTGCAGAGCTTATTACCCTCATTATGTATCACATTACCAGGCATCATGGGTATGGAAGGATCCGTCACAGGCCCCAATGCCGGTTTGGCCGGGAACCATCGATGGAAAACAGTTCGGACGGGTACAGCTTGAAGAGTTTTATAAACCATGGATTGAGCTTGTTGAAAAAGGAGTAGGAGTCCATTGCGGGGAAGGCGGATGTTATAACAAGACACCTCACCCGGTATTTCTCGCCTGGTTAGGAGATATACTTGATATACTTACTCTCCACAATATCGGGTATGCCCTATGGAATTTCAGGGGTGATTTCGGAATACTCGATTCACGGCGTACAGATATTGAATATACCGACTGGTACGGGCATAAACTCGACAGCAAGCTCCTCGGACTATTGAAGAAATACTAGTCATCTAAGGCCTGATACACCATCGCCTTGAACTTGTTCGATATTTCACCATGACTTAGAGGAGATTGCTGCATGAAAAGCAGACAAACCAGCCTCTCTTTCGGATCAGCCCAGTAGGTAGTTCCGAAATATCCTCCCCATGCAAAAGATCCTTCTGAAATACCTAAGACAGCCTGGCCTTCCTTTGTAGTTATTTCGAATCCAAGACCAAACTTGTCCCTGCCAAGATCAAGGTTACCTATCTGGTTTGATGTCATTAATTCTACGGTCCGTCTTGAGAGTATTCTGTGCCCGTTATAGACTCCATGATTCAACATCATCTGAAGAAAGACCGCATAATCTTTTGTCGTTGAACTCAGTCCGGCACCTCCTGAATAATAGGTTCCCTTTAACAAGGGATAATTAGCGAATTCCTGTGGTATCGAAGTGACATGATGTTCAGCATCTTCTGTGTTTACTTTTACCAGTCTTCCGTGTTTTTCGGCGGGCAGATAGAACCAAGTATCACTCATACCCAGAGGATCGAAAATGTGCGTTTTAAGGTACTGATCAAGTTTTTCTCCTGAAATAATCTCAACAAGATAACCGATCACATCTACGTTTAATCCATAAGTGAATTTTTCCCCGGGCTGATGGACCAGGGGCTGCTTTCCCAGGAGTTTAATATCTTCTCCTATTGTGATTCTGTCATTTCCGAAGCCGCCGGTAAAACCAGCTTTAGAATAGATTGCATTCATTATCGGGGATCCAATACCAGCATAATCAATCCCGGATGTGTGGGTCAGAAGATCTCTGATTGTCACCTGCCTTTTTGCAGGAACAGTAGTAAAAGTGGTATCTTTCTCATTATACTTATCGAGAACCATTGGATTGACAAACTCAGGAATATATCTGGAGACAGGATCATCAAGAAGAAATTTCCCCTCCTCAAACAACATCATAAGGCCGACGCTTACAATTGCTTTCGTCTGGGAAGCAATGCGGAAAATGGCATCAGTTTGCATCGGGGATTTATTTTCAAGGTCGCTGACTCCAAACGATCTGTTATAAATAATTTTCCCATCGCGTACAATTAAACCGACAACTCCCGCAATCCACCGGTCTCTAATGCTTTGTATAAGCATGGTATCTATCCTGTTAAGCCGTTCTGCAGATACCTGAACTGATGCAGGAGTTGAGACTTTTAATACTTTAATGTCATTTTCATGTGAACAAGACGAGGTTAAGAACATAACCAGAATCAACTGAAGAAAGAGTGTTTTTTTCATAATGGACTAAGTTTATTGGTTTTATTCTCTGTGAGCCTCTGTGGTTCCTCTGTGGACCTCTGTGTAAAAAAAGAAAATTAAGAACTTACACGGAGTGATACAGAGAAGTCACAGAGAGACACGGAGGAGATTATTTCAATTTATACATTTCCGATCCGGCAAGCAGGAAGCACCCTAATCCGAAATCCTCAAAATTCGGCACAATATCATAACCGACCGGTTGGCTGTCGGAAGGCTGTTTTCCAGTTCCCTGAACATACCCCAGAAAGCCGCTGGGATGAAGTGATTCCGTTACCAGTGCGGTCCACGCCTTATTAACGACCGGAAGATATTTCTTTTCGCTTATCAGGCCACTGTTTATACACCATGCCATCGCATAGGTGAATAATGCTGTTCCTGTCGCCTCCTTGCCTCCGAAGTCCGAAGGATCGAGAAGGCTGACATTCCAGAAACCGTCATCACGCTGGACTCCTGCAAGAGCATTGAACATATCTTTAAGCGTTTTCACATACTCTTTTCTGTATGGAGAGTCATCAGGCAGAAATTCAATAGTCCTGACAAGAGCCGCAACAACCCACCCGTTACCTCTTGACCAGTAACAACCCTTCCCGTTTGGTTCGGCATATGGAGGATCAAAATCTTTGTCGCGCCACCATAAATGGTCTTTTGGGCTATAAAGACCATTATCCCCGTGTTTGAACTTTGTAAATAAGTACATTTCATGTGCCCGTGTGAAGTACCTGTTATCCTTATATACATATCCGAGTCTTGCAAAAACCGGCATCGACATATGTATTGCATCAACCCAGCTCCAGTCATCGATTTTATCAGTTGCAAGCATGTTATCAATGCATGCTTTGATGTCTTTTATTAGATCTTCTTTTGAAGGATCCATCAGATAAAGGTCGATATATGTCTGACCACAGCATTGATCATCTCCGTTGCGGGTCTGGATACCGTTGCGCAATCCCCAATTATGAAATTCACCCCAGCTTTTTGCATAATTAAGGTATTCCGGATCCGGATTAAGTTTATAAAGAGCTATTAAACCTTCGTAATATGTGCCGCGTGTCCAGATGTTACTTGGACGTTCCCTTTCGGTGATAATAGTTTTACCAGCATCCGGCCATTTTTCCATGAAGTATTTGTTGGCCAGTACCATAGCTGACATAGTTCTATCCTTTGGGACAGACTGGCATGAGAGGGAGACAGAAAGGAGGATTAATATGCAAAAAAGAACATTTATAGGTTTGATTTTGCTAATTGTATTCATTTCTCCACCTTACTTAATAACAACTCTGTCAGATTCTCTGCAGCCTTACGGTTCTGGAAGCTTTCCGGAAGTCTGTCATGATCGATGTATTCATTATAAATCCATGGATCCCCAATTGCAAAAACATATCCTTTACCATAACTGCTTTCCGCAACAAGCACTTTCCCGTTCTCGGTGAGAATTGCCCTGGCATCACCGGAAACTCTGATATCCGAAACTTCTTTAATATAAATCTTGGAAACTCCTCTGAAAAGAGGGTGATCAGGCAGATTAGTGCTGGCTCCGGTCTCAAACTCTGTGCCTGTAACAGGATGAAGAGTTACATGATTAAAGGACATCCCGAAATTATTCATTAACTGATTAAGGTGGGTAAATTCACAATTCGGGGCGTCATTGGCCAGAACAGCCAGAACACCACCCTTCTTAACCCATTTCTTAATAGCCTTGATATCATCACTCATTATGTAATTAGGTGATTTTGATTCGGTGGAAGTATCAGGATCAACAATTATGTAAACATCAATGGCTTTCAGTACAGAGGCTGAAGGCTTTTCTATTGTTGTGATTTTAGCTCCATTTGATGTAAATATCTCACCCCATCTGGAGTACCCGCTCCATTCAGTATCGGACCACAAATAATGAAAAGGCTGGCCGGTTTTCGTATTCGTCTCACGGTTGAACCAGTTATCAAGTCCCACGACGGGCTGGGCAAATGAATTCTGAGATGCCAATCCAGTGAAAAGGAATAAAAAAATTATTAATTGATGCCATTGAGTTTTATGATTTTGCATGATCTTATCGGTTTTTCTTTCAAAAATAAGAAACATTAATTAAAATTTATATCTTTCAACTGCTTAGACTGGATTTTAAATTTAAGATTGGATGAAAAATAAGATCTTTACTTTTACAGCAGCATTTTTACTCCTGATCTCAGGATGTAAAAGCAACCAGCAATGGAAAAACCTTATAGGAAATGACCCGGGCAATTGGGAACAGCTAAACGGGACTGCTCCTTTTGAACTGAAAAATGGTGAGATTGTCGGTACTACGGTTTTGAGCACACCCAATTCATTTCTTTGTACAAAGGAAAAATACAGTGACTTTATTCTGGAGTTTGATACCTGGTTTGACCCTCAAATGAATTCAGGAGTTCAAATCCGAAGTGAAAGCAGAGCTGATTATCAGGATGGAAGAGTACATGGTTATCAGGTTGAAATGGATCCTTCGGCCCGTGCTTGGTCGGGAGGTATTTATGATGAAGCAAGGAGAGGCTGGTTGTACACACTTGATAAAAATCCTGCGGGACAGAAAGCTCTGAAAGTTGGTGAATGGAACCATTACAGGGTAGAGGCTATAGGTAATTCCATCAGGACATGGGTCAACGGGGTCCCATGTGCCGATTTGATTGATGAAATGACTCCTTCAGGTTTCATAGGACTTCAGGTTCATAGCATTGGGAACGACTCAACAAAAACAGGGCTTCAGGTCAAATGGAAAAACATCAGAATTATAACAGAGGATGTTAAACAATATTCCACACCTTATGAACCAGTGATACCCCAGACCAGCTTTCTTGATAATAGACTCACTGAACGGGAAGAAGCCGATGGATGGAAGCTTCTTTTTGACGGATCAACATCCGCAGGCTGGGTGAATGCTAAAACAAAAAGTTTCCCATCATCAGGATGGGAAATAGCCGACGGAGTACTGAGCTTAAATCCGGAAAAAAAGGGAGTCAACGGAGGCGGAGATATCGTAACAGTTGATAAATACGAAAATTTTGAACTGATCGTCGATTTCCTCTATTCAACAGGAGGAAACAGCGGAATAAAATATTTTGTAGATACTGAATCAGATAACGGAGCACTGTCATCTATAGGATGTGAATATCAAATACTTGACGACATAAATCATCCTGATGCAAAGGCAGGTTTTGAAGGGAACAGGACACTTGCCGGACTTTATGATCTTATTGCTCCGAAAAACAAGCGTGATAACGGTCCAGGCAGCTGGAACCGTGCGACTATTGTCGTTAACGGCAGCAAGGTCCAGCATTGGCTGAATGGATTTATGACTGTGGAATATGAAAGGGGCACCCCTGAATGGAGAGAACTTGTTGCAAAAAGTAAATTCAAAGATTTCAAAGGGTTTGGTGAAGCCAGGGAAGGAAGGATCCTTTTGCAGGATCATGGAAATGTGGTTTCATTCAAAAATATAAAGATCAGAGAATTCTAACCTCACCTGGTTTTTTTACCTCTCCCCAACCCCTCCCCTAAGGGGATGAGGTTAGTTCCCTGGGCTGAAGTGACCGGGGAACAAGGTATTCCAGAATTTTTCATAACTTTGATCTGGCTATTATTAAAACTGTGGTTTATTCATTAAGTTCACTTAAACAGGATATCATGAAAAACCTTATAATGCTTTTAATATTTGCAGGATGTTTTTTAGCTTTTTCCTGCGGTGAAAAAGAATCTGAACGCTTCAAGCTGCTTACCGGGCCGATATGGGATCCAGATAGCCTTCTGGCAAATGGCATTGATGCAAGTGGTCCAGGTGGAATTCTGACCGATTTTCTGGGGGATGCAAAATTCAATACAGATGGCACCGGGTATTTTGGGAATTATACAGGAGAGTGGATGTTCAACTCTGATGAGACTGAACTGGTAATTACATCAGACTCACTCCCAATACCTGTGATTGCCGATATAAAAGAATTGACCAGCATATCACTGAAACTGACCACTGTAATGCCTAATCCTGTTAATATCCAGAACCCTTATAATATCAGGATGACATTTAAGGCAAAATGATGCGTTACATCATTACAGCTATAATCTTTTTTGTTTCTTCAATTGCATATATCGCTGAAAGTCAGGGTGTCGTCAGAGGTAAAATAACGGACAAAAACACCGGTGAACCGGTCCCCGGAGCGTATATCCTTTATGGAAAACATCTTGGCACTACCAGCGACGCCAACGGTTTTTACAGCATTAATTTAAATACCGGCAAACAATCAGTCACATTTCAATTTACTGGTTACGAGTCTATCAGTATAGAACCTATTATCCCGGCAAATGATACCCTCGAGTTAAATATCGAGATGGAAATGAAGATCAGGGAGATAGACCAGATCGTGGTGAGCGCCGATAAGATTGAAAAAAGGGTTGCTGAACTTTCCGTTTCGACAAATATTATCAAACCATCAATATTATCAGATTATCACATTACAGATGCTCAGGAAATCATTAATAAAACGTCCGGAATTGAGGTGATGGATGGGCAGGCTTCAATCAGGGGAGGCAGCGGTTTCAGCTATGGAGCCGGAAGCAGGGTTCTTGCACTTATCGATGGACTTCCGATGTTGTCGGCTGATGCTGGAAATATTAAATGGCAATATTTGCCGATGGAGAACCTTTCCCAGATTGAAATCATAAAAGGGGCTTCATCAGTGCTATATGGATCTTCAGCACTGAACGGCATAATAAATTTCCGTACTGCCGATGCTTCAAATATTCCTGTTACTCAATTCTTTGCAGAAGCAGGAATATTTGATAAACCGAAAAACAAAAACTGGGTATGGTGGGATACTCCAAGATTATTCTCAACCACTTCATTTTCTCATTTGCAAAAATTCGGGAAAACCGATTTCGGGATCGGTGCAAACCTTTTTCTTGATCAGGGTTACAGAAGGCTCAATGACGAAAAACTGGCACGTGTCAATTTAAAGATAAAGCATTTCAGCAAAAAGATCGAAGGCTTGAATTATGGTCTCAGCCTGAATTCAGGTTTTAATGTTAAACAGGACTTTGTACTCTGGGAGGATGCAGATACCGGAGCCCTGAAGCAGTCCCCTTCAACTGCACGTGTTTATCATGGTACATTTTTAACAGTTGACCCTTTTATCTCATTGAAAGAATCGGGGCATTACCAGCATGACCTGAGGATGAGGCTTCAGTCCACAACCAACAGATTACCGGAAAGTGAACAAAATAATAGTGATGCAATTTCAATTTATGCTGAATATCAGCTCTGGTACAGGCTATATGATTTTCTTGACCTTACTGCCGGTGTAATGGAGAACTACGGTAAAGTGAATTCGAATTTCTTCAACGATCATTCCAGTTTCAATATTGCCGGTTTTACGCAATTGGAAATACGACCGGTCAGCCGTCTCAAAGCTGTAGCTGGCCTGAGGATCGAAAACTATACCCTTGATGGAACAAGCGACGGGATAGTTCCTATCATCAGGGCAGGACTAAACTGGCAGGCTGCAGAATTTACTTTTCTCAGAGCTTCCTTTGGGCAGGGTTATCGTTACCCGTCAATGGCGGAAAAATTTGGTTCCACAACTCTCGGATCAATTAAAATAATACCTAATCCTGCCATCTTATCAGAATCGGGATGGAGCACGGAAGTCGGAATAAAACAGGGAGTTCCTTTAGGGAAGATGACTGGTCAGGCAGATTTTTCACTCTTCTTTCTTCAGAACTCCAACCTGATAGAATATATGTTCGGTATTTATCCCGAAGGACTGGGGTTCAGGGCTACAAATGTAGAACAGGCAAGAGTTTACGGACTAGAAATCGAATTACTGTTATCGCGTTCTATTGGTTCATTTCAAACCACAGCGAGCGGAGGCTATACATTCATGTATCCCATTGAGTATAATGAACTTACTCATGAGAATTCAGATGTATATCTGAAATACAGGAGAAAACACTCGGGAATAATATCTGTCGACACTCAATGGAAAAAGTTTAACCTGGGCCTGGGTTTATATATCAAATCAAAAATCCTGAATATAGATGAAGTGTTTCTTACTACTCCTATCCTGCCGGGTTTTGATGAATACTGGGCCGGACATAATACCGGCTACGGTGCCCTGGATGTAAGCATGGGATACAGAATAACAAACAAATTCTCACTTTCTTTGGCTGTTAAAAATATAACAAACACCGAATATATGGGTCGACCCGGTGATATTCAACCCCAGAGGAATTTCAGTTTAAGGTTTACGGGGAAAATATGAATTACCTCACCCCCTTCCGGGAGTAGTCGAAAAAGTTCTTCGTGCGACTTCGTGAAACCTTAGAGTGACTTCGTGGTTAAACATAAATCACTTAACCACAAAGGATCACAAAGTGCAATACGAAGTACCACCAAGGCAAAACCAATTAGAATCTGCTTTTTCAACAACCACATATTTTTTCCGGCAATGGGTTTCTCCCCTCCTCTCCCGGGAGAAGGAGTCGGGGGATGAGGCTGGATTTAGTTGGAATTTTTATTATATTCATCATTCCATTTATGATGATTATGAAAGATAAATACAAACTGAAAATAGGTCTTTTCGGAATTGGTCTTGATGCCTACTGGCCCCAATTTAAAGGCCTTAAAGAACGTCTTGAAGAATATCTCAATGAGGTAGCAGCAAAACTCGGAAGCTCTGATGCGGAAATAATAAATCTGGGTTTAATCGATAATCCCATTGATGCAATGGATGCAGGCCATAAGTTCCGGCAGACTGATGTAGACCTTATCTTCCTTCATGTCACAACTTATGCACTCTCGTCAACAGTTCTGCCTGTCGTTCAAAGGGCAAAGGTCCCTGTTATAATTTTAAATCTGTCCCCCGAAAGAGCTATTGATTATAAGTCCTTTAATAAATTAAACGACAGGACCAGGATGACCGGTGAATGGCTGGCAAATGTCTCTGCCTGCCCCGTACCTGAAATAGCGAATGTATTTACCCGGGCAGGAATAAAATTTCACCAGATCACGGGAGTGCTGCATGGCGACAATGAGATATGGAAAGAAGCAGAAGAATGGATTGAAGCTGCCTCTGTTGCTAATAAGCTGGCTCATAACAGATTGGGCTGTCTTGGACATTACTATGGGGGAATGCTTGATGTTTATACCGATCTGACACTTATGCTTGCTGTTTTTGGCGGACATATTGAAATGCTGGAAGTTGATGAACTTTCGGATTTGAGAAAAACAGTGACGTCTGACCAGGTCAGTGATCGCATCAGGCTGTTTTATAAGGAGTTTGATATTGATGAAGGATGCTCTGAGGCAGATATTACACAGGCTGCTTGTACTTCTGTTGCCCTTGAAAAACTTGTCGGGATGCATCAACTTGGCTCACTCGCATATTTCTACAGCGGGACTGGCGTAAGGGAGAATGAAGAAGTATTGAGCTCAATAATTCTGGCAAATTCATTGCTTACAGCAAAGGGAATACCGGTTGCAGGAGAATACGAGATAAAGAATGTTCAGGCAATGAAGATAATGGACTGCTTTGGAGCAGGAGGCTCATTCACAGAGTTTTACGCACTCGATTTCAATGATGAAGTCGTACTGATGGGGCATGATGGTCCCGGACATCTTGCAATTGCTGAAGGAAAAACAAAAGTAAAGCCTCTTGAGGTCTATCACGGCAAAACAGGAAAAGGCCTGTCTGTTGAAATGACTGTAAAACATGGTGATATAACCCTGCTTTCGGTTGTGCAGAAAGCGGATGGGAAAATCATGCTTCTTGCTGCCGAGGGAGAATCCGTACCAGGTCCGATACTTGAAATAGGAAATACCAACAGCCGGTACAGGTTTCCAATCGGAGTGGTAAATTTCGTAAACACCTGGAATATCAACGGGCCTGCCCATCATTGCGCTGCCGGGATAGGCCATATAGCTTCCAAAATAAAGAAGCTGGGTGAATTGCTTAATATAGAAGTCGTGCAGGTTTGTTAAGGGCAACAAGCTATAGGCGACGGGCGACCTGGGAAAGGTTAAAGGTTGAGGGGGTGATGGAGTGAAGGGGTGAAAGGGTGAAGAGGAGACAAAACAGTGGAACTCTGTGCAACTCTGTGTAACACCGTGGTCAAATAAACCGATATTTATTATATTTAAGAACTTTATCATATTTACTCTTAACATGAAATCTCTCAGAACTTTTTTCAGGATCCATTTATTTCTGTTTGCTGCTTTAATCCTAACCAGCTCCTGCAGGAAAACGACCATCAATGAAATTAAGATCAATGATTTTGCTTCTCTTATTGCAGAATTTAAAACCCCTTCCGCTGAATATACTACTGCCCCATTTTTTGTGTGGAATTACAAAATAAACAGGGAAGAAATTGATAAATATCTTCTGGATTTTAAAAACCAGGGAAGCAGCCAG
>Ga0208980_10001388_pt1 | contig 14661 bp, 8 predicted proteins | sample WetSurMetagenome_3_FD_187993 | JGI IMG/M metagenome (GOLD analysis project Ga0208980, IMG submission 187993) | Wetland microbial communities from Twitchell Island in the Sacramento Delta, sample from surface sediment Aug2011 Site A1 Bulk (version 2) | ecosystem: Environmental > Aquatic > Marine... | reverse complement strand
GAAAACAGTTAAAGCGTAAAAATTTTTTCTTCCCAAGCCGGAGCTTGGGAAGGAGTTTTTGTTTTCTAATCTTCTTTTATCTAACACTCGAAAATACAAAAAATTTTTTTGTTTTTCTGAGTATATTTCGCCTTACGGAGCTCTGTTTTGTATCGTTCTTTTTTTTCTACAAATATGCAGCTCGTACAGAGCTCTGTTTTGTATCGTTCTTTATTTTTCTACTAATATGCCGCTCCTACGGAGCTCTAACTGTATTCTATTTTCTATTTTCCTATTTTCTATTTTCCTATTTTCTATTTTCCTGTTTTCTATTTTCTATTTCCCTAATTAACAAATTCACAAATCTTTTCCTGTTTTCAATTTTCCTATTTTCGATTTTCTATTTTCCTGTTTTCTACTTAACAAATTAACGAATTGACATTTCTTCAACTGTTTTCTATTTCTCTGTTTTCTACTTAACGAATTAACGAATTAACAAATTAACGAATTAACGAATTTACATTTCTTCAACTATTTTCTATTCAACTATTTTCTGTTTAACTGATTAACGAATACACAAATTCCCGAATTCACAAATTCCCGAATTCACAAATTCACAATTTCACCAATTTCCGAATCAACTAATTCCCGATTCGTAAAGAAATACATTCGCTCCGAGCGGCGGAAGATTTACCCTTATTGAATTATCCCAGTCAAACCGCTTTTCCCTTACCGAATGGACTCCTCCGCCGTTGCCCGTTCCGCTGCCGCCGTATTCAAGTGCGTCCGAATTCAGAATTTCCTTGTAATATCCTTCATAAGGAACTCCGAACATATAATTTTCACGGACAACGGGCGTAAAGTTGAAAGTGAAAATTAAAATCTGTCTTCCGTCCGGTGATTTTCTCATGAATGATATTACGCTGTTCTCCGAATCTGAAAGATCAATCCACTGAAACCCGTCAATCTTAAAGTCAATTTCATAAAGCGCACGGTAATTTTTATAAAGTTCGTTCAAATCCTTCATGAACAGATTAACTTTTCCGTGGAAGTCATAATCAAGAAGGAACCAGTCTGTCATACTGTCGCAGTTCCATTCGTTGTACTGGGCTAAATCATTACCCATGAAATTCAGTTTCTTTCCGGGATGTCCGAACATGAACGCAAGGAATAACCTGAGGTTTGCAAACTTCTGCCATGCATCGCCCGGCATCTTTTCGAAAAGCGATTTTTTCCCGTGAACCACTTCATCGTGCGAAACCGGCAGTATGAAATTTTCACTGAATGCATACCAGAGTGAAAATGTAATCAGATTGTGGTGGAATTTTCTGTGAACCGGGTCTTTTGAAAAATATGTAAGTATATCATTCATCCATCCCATGTTCCATTTCATGTCAAATCCCAGTCCACCGAGATAAACAGGCAGAGTAACTCCCGGATATGCTGTCGATTCCTCTGCTATCATTACAATTCCTTTGAAGTATTCGTGAACCCTGATGTTTAATTGTTTCAGGAATTCTATTGCTTCGAGATTTTCCCTTCCCCCGTAAATATTAGGTTCCCATTCCCCTTCATTCCTCGAATAATCAAGATAAAGCATCGATGCTACTGCGTCCACTCTTAGTCCGTCAATATGGTACTTGTCGAACCAGTAAATAGCATTTGAAATAAGGAAATTCCTGACTTCATTCCTTCCGTAATCGAAAACAAAAGTACCCCAGTCCATGTGATAACCTTTTTTCGGGCTTTTATATGCGTACAATTGCGAACTGTCAAAATTTGCAAGACCGTGTTCATCAGAAGGGAAATGCGCAGGCACCCAGTCAAGTATTACTCCGATACCATTCCTGTGGCAGTAATCGATAAAAAACATAAAATCTTCCGGCGTACCGAATCTGCTCGTAGGCGCAAAATAATTGCTTACCTGGTATCCCCATGACTGGTCGAGCGGATGTTCCATGACGGGCATAAGTTCAATATGCGTATATCCCGTCTTTTTTACATAATCGATAACTTCAAGAGCAAGCTGTCTGTAATTAAGAAATCCCCATTCGTTTTTAAATTCTTCATTGATGTAATTTCTTTTGAATGAGCCAAGATGAATTTCAAATATAGAAATCGGGTTTCTCTGGAAGTTCTTGTTCTCCCTTGTTGCCATCCAGTCCGAATCATTCCATTCATATTTGTTTATATCATAAACTACTGAACCTGTTTTTGGCCGTAGTTCCGTCATGAATGCATACGGGTCTGATTTGAAAAATACTTCACCATCCCATGATTTCAATGCGTATTTATATACTTCGCCTTCGTCCAGCCCGGGTATGAACAGCGCCCAGACGCCCGAACCGTTTATGTTATGCATCGGAAAAGAACCCGGCGTCCAGTGATTAAAATTTCCTGTTACGCTTACTGCCTGCGCATTAGGAGCCCAGACAACAAATTCGACGCCTTTTATACCCCGCTTTGTTTTTACCTTAGCTCCGTGATTTTCATAACTCTTGTTCAGATTTCCCGTGCCGAGAAGGTACAGGTCAAATTCAGTTACATCTGTTGAAAAACTGTAAGTGTCATGATATTCCAGCGGATAACCTTCTTTGTATCTGACTGAAAATTTATAATCAAACGGCTCGCTGACATTTTTAAAGTAAGCCTGATAAAAACCTGTATCCAGCGGTTTCATTACCTGTTCTTTCCTCGTCTGAACCGCGGGTTTTAAAGTAACTTCGAGTGAACCGGGAAACCAGCAGTTAATGAAGTATTCTTTCTTTTCAGGAATAAAATGCGGTCCTAATATGTCATAAGGATTTATATTCCCGAAATTTACAATCTTTGCTAAATTATCCTTCGTATATTTTCTGTAAGTGGCCATTTAAGTTTGTTTTTGATAAAGTTTACAATTCCTTCTTATAACAAAGTATTTTTGAAAATATCTCAATAAAATAACGATAAAAAGGCAAAATGCCGTTGAAATTGCCCTGCATGAAAACACAGAAGAAAATACTGCACTTAAATTGAGCATCAGGAAAAATTATTAATATGCGGTTATTTTCTTATCGCAATTTCATTTTGTTTTGAATTGTTTTATTAATTAAATGGTACGAAATTGTACAAATTTCCTGAATGAATAAAAAGAAATTATTTTATATAATCATTATCTGTGTTATTGCAGTCGCAGCAGCATCATTTGTGTTTTACAGGATAAATGAAAGCTTACAATTATCACAAAAGAAAAGAAATATAATTCAAAATGTAAAAGTAGTAAATCCCGTAAGAGGTGAAATTTATGACAGGCTTTTATTATCAGGCGATATCTCCGCAATTCAGCAGGCTAATATATATTCAAGGGTTACCGGAAACATAAAAAATATTTATGCCGACGTTGGGGATTATGTCAGCAGGGGTAAAGTTCTTGCGGTAATTGACAAGTCTCCTTTCCAGCAGTCGGTAAAGCAGTATGAAGCACTTCTCAGGCAGTACAAAGCAACTCACGAAAACAATAAGGTGAATCTTGAACGCATAAAAGTTCTGTATGAAAAAGGTCTTGCTCCTTCAGGTGATTATGACGATGCATTGACTAAACTTAAAGTTTCCGAAACTCAGGTTGAAGCAGCGGAAGCGAATTATGAAAACGCAGTGCTTCAGCTTAATTACTGCAATATAACCGCTCCTTTCAGCGGTTATATAACAAAAAGGTTGCTTGATGCGGGAGCTCTTGTGACTGCTTCGGGCGTATCATCAAATTCGATTTTTATATTGTCAGATATAAGTTCTCTGAAAATTATGGTTAATATCCCGGAGAAAAACCTTTCTTCGGTTGAAAATATCAGCGATGTAATAGTCAGGACGGATGCTTATCCTGATGAGACGTTCAATGCCAGATTCAAACAAATTTCACAGTCATTCGACCTTGCAACGCGAACGATGCAGGCGCAGGTCGAAATTAATAATAGCGACAGAATTCTGAAGCCGGGAATGTTTGCCAAGATTGAAATACTTCTCGGAAAACATGAGAATGTATTGACTTTGCCCAATCAGTGTGTATTATTCGACGAAAAGGGAAATTATGTTTATACCGTGAATGAAGAGAATACCGCCAGGAAAGTATATGTACAGACCGGCTATAAATCTGAAACGGTAACGGAAATAGTAACCGGAATAAACGACGGTGATAAAGTTGCTTTCGCAGGACAGGACCAGATTAACGATAATTCCAAAGTACAAATCATCAAATAGTTATGTGGCTTACCAGGCTTGCGCTTAAATATCCCGTAACTACACTGATGGCTTCGCTTGCAGTATTCGTTCTCGGGCTGGTTTCATTCTTTCAGCTTCCAATAGATATGCTTCCGGATGTCCAGATTCCAAGCGTTACCGCGGTGACATATTTCAGCGGCGCTGGACCGCTTGACATGGAACAAAGCGTCACCGTACCGGTTGAAAGGGCAGTCAGTTCGACCAGTGATCTAAATTATATCCAGTCTTCAACGCGCGAGGGTACATCGCAGGTCAGGCTGTATTTTAACTGGGATGCAAATACCAGTGTCGGACTTATTGATGTTATTCAGAAAATCAACAGGGCGATGAATCAATTGCCTGACGGTGTATCCCAGCCCATTGTGCTGAAATTTGATATTACAAATATGCCTGTCATAACGATTGCATTAAGCAGTGACATGGACGAGAGGCTGTTATATGACCTGGCATATAATATTATTGAACCCCAGCTCGAGCACCTTCCCGGTGTTGCTTTTGCGCAGGTGGTCGGCGGCAAGATAAGGGAAATTCAGGTAGTGATGGACAGGAACCGGCTCGAAGCGACCAATCTCACGGTTCAGCAGGTTTTACAGTCGGTGCGGACATCAAACCTAATTCTGCCTTCTGGCGATATCAAAACGGGTATATTTGATTATTCACTGAAAACCGAAAGCATGTTTAATGTTGTTGAACCCATCGGTGATATTGTAATAAAAAATATTAATAATGTTCCCGTGCGTGTAAGGGATGTTGCCAAGATTGAAGATACACACATGGAGCAGACACAGATTATCCGGACTAACGGAAAACACGGCGTCATATTAAGAGTACAGAAACAACCGGGTTCAAATACCGTCGATGTCATTGACGGATTGAATCACGCCCTGAAGGACCTTAAGGATGTTCCTCCGTCGGTGAAAATGAGCACAGCATTTGACCAGAGCCAGTACATAAGGGATTCAATTGAAGGGCTTATCAGGGAAGGTTCAATGGGAGCTCTGCTGGCAACCATTATTATAATTGTATTTATCAGGAACACGAGAAGCACACTGATAATTTTCGTGGCAATTCCGCTTTCCATACTTGTGACATTTATTTTCTTCCGTTTCTCGGACACTTCTCTGAACATAATGACGCTTGGAGGGCTTGCTCTGGGCATCGGTCGCCTTGTGGACGATTCGATAGTGGAACTGGAAAACATTTCACGCCATTACACATTAATGAAACGTGACAACGTAACAAAAATTAAAGCTACGCTGGACGCAGCACAGGAAGTTGCCGCTCCGATTTTCATATCAACGCTGACCACGGTAATTGTATTTTTGCCCGTGGTTTTTTTAACCGGTATAGCAAAATTATTATTCATCCCTCTTGTAATTACAATATCCGTTTCCCTTTTTGCTTCCTTTTTTGTTTCAAGAACAGTAACTCCTCTGTTGTGTTATAAAGCGCTTTCAGGTGAAAGAGAAGTAAATCCGGATTCTAAAAAATTTACCGACAAACTTCAGATTAAAGCAAAATCCTGGCTTGACCGGCTTGACGCTTATTATGAAAAAGTCCTCGGTTACGCGCTTCGAAACAGAAAGAAAATAATTTTCGGTATTCTTGCATTTTCGGCAATATCCTTTCTGCTTATTAGTTTTATCGGTTCGGAATTTTTTCCTGATGCTGATGAGAATCAGTTCAGTGTGAACGTCAGACTGCCGGTCGGAACAAGAATTGAAGAAACTGAAAAATTCGTGGAAAACGTTGAAAATATAATAAAAGAAAATGTTCCGGAGCTGAATACGCTTATTTCCGACATGGGAGTACCGGGATCAAAAAGCGGAAGCCTGTTCGGAGGTAATTCGGGAAGCCACAGCGCCAACGTGTCAGTATCGCTTGTACCCTCAAAAGATCGGGAAAGAAGTGTCTTTGAAATTATAAAACAGATTCGTCCAAAATTTGCATCCCTTGCTGGAGCACAGATTTACGTGAACTCGGGCGGTTTTCTCAAGTTTCTTCTGAACTTCGGAGCCGGCGCGCCGATTGATGTTGCTGTACTGGGTTACGACCTTGATAAAGCAAATGAATTATCTCAGAAGATATTTAATATTATGCGTTCGGTGCAGGGAACGCAGGACGTGCGGATAAGCAGGGACAGTAATTTTCCCGAGGCAAGAATTTCAGTTGACAGGGTCAAGGCGGGAGCCCTCGGGTTGAATATGTCGCAGATTGCAAATACGATTACTACATCGATTAACGGCAGCGTCGCAACTCTGTTCAGCGACCCTAAAACAGGCAACCAGTATAACATTCTTGTAAGAATGAGCGAGAATTACAGGGAAAATCTCGAGGATATAAAAAAACTGACGATTGCCGCACCGTCGGGAGAAATGGTTCCCCTCGGAAACCTCATTGAAATAAAAATGACAAAAACTCCTGTCCAGATTGACAGAAAATTCCAGCAGCGGCTCGTAAGTATTACTTCGAATGTTGAAGGGCGGGACCTTGGCAGCGTAGCGGAAGAAATAAAACAAAAAATTAATGAAATAGAAAAACCTCCCGGATTTGAAGTAATAATCGGGGGAAATGTTGAACAGCGTGACAAAACATTCAGTTCCCTTTTCCTGGCTCTCGGTCTTGCGATAGTGCTGGTTTATATGATTATGGCGTCTCAGTTTCAGTCGCTTATTGACCCGTTAATAATAATGTTCTCAGTTCCGCTGGGTTTCGTCGGCGTAGTCTGGATGCTGTTTATTACGAAAACGACGCTGTCGGTAACGTCTTTTGAAGGTGTAATCGTTATGGTAGGAATAGTGGTATCGAACGGCATTCTTCTTGTGGATTATACAAACAGGCTGCGAAAGAGGGGAATCGAACTTCATGAAGCTGTTTTAAAAGGCGGGCGGACAAGGCTTCGTCCAATCCTTATGACGACTCTTGCAACTGTACTCGGATTAATACCGATGGCAATCGGTATCGGGGGCGAATCATCGCAGGCGCCGCTTGCAATAGCTGTAATCGGCGGATTAACGGCATCGACATTCCTGACGCTGATATTTGTACCGGTACTATACACTGTATTTGAAGAAAAATTCCACAGGAAAACCAAACCTGAAGACGCAGAGCTGCAAAATATCTGATATTTAAAAAAAGGAAGTCATATTTTTTATACATGACTTCCCTTTATTATATTTAAATTATTTTATTTAATCAGAAGCATTCTCTTCGTTTCTTCAAAATTACCTGACTGCAGTTTGTAAAAATACACTCCGCTCGTAAATGCTGAAGCATCCCATTTTACTTCATAATTACCAGCATTCAATTCTTCATTTACAAGTTCAGCGACTTTCCGTCCGAGCATATCATATACGAAAAGTTTCACGAACTTGTTTTCGGGAATATCGAATCTTATAGTTGTGGAAGGGTTGAACGGATTCGGATAATTCTGTTCGATACTGTATTTATCCGGTATATTGCTGCCAACGGGTGAAATATATGTAGGCAGATGTTCCTGATTATAATAAACGTTTGCAGGTCCTTGTCCTGCATAAGCATAAGCGGAATACTTTGTTGCGCCTGATTTATAAATAGCGCAGACAGGAGCCAGCGTACCGGTACTCATGATTTTGTTTATTTTATAGTTATATGCGCCCAAATTACCAATAATTCCGCGCCTTAATGTAATTGAATCACCGTTCTGGTCAACATAACAGGCAATAAAATACCCGTCCCCGGCAGTTAATGAGTCAGAATTACACCATGTAAAATCAGAAAGAAAATTTGCACCTCCAAGTGCATAATCTACACCCCAGGTCGAACCGCCGTTTGAAGAACTATGATATCTTCCTATATTATTTTTTGTGCATGTAATTAATATTTTTCTTGCGACGTTGGCCTGCTGCTGTTGAACGGTTATACAGGGTTTCTCATATTTGGTCCCTGAAGTTGCTGCTGTAATGTAATAAGCGTAATTATTTGAAGTCAGCCATTCGCAGGTTATAATTGCACGAATTTCATATTCCGTTGCTGATACTCTTCTTTCTACTGCAATATATATGGAATCATTGCCTGTGCCTTTTTCGCAGTATGCAGCACTGGGATAATAATCCGGATTACTGGTGTTTATCAGAATATTAGTGTGCGATACGCACCAGTTCTGTGTTAAATAATGCCTTAATCCAACCTGAGCTCCTGCATTCGTTGCTTCTCTTACAACAAGATGCAAGTAAGTGGCGACATCCCAGTACATCCCGTCACTGCATGCAGACGGAAACTCATATTTATTTCCTGCTGCAGGTGCGCCAAGGTTGTAAATTACGTATCCCGTTCCGTTTCTCTTAACAGTTAAGCATTCTATATAAGCGTCGTTAAATGTTGTTGCTCCGCTTCTCGTGTAATAAACAATAATGCGTGTTGAATCATCTATTGTTGCATGCCTTTTCTCAACAAGCATTGTAAGACTTCCAAAGTAAGCAGTTGTATTTGATATAGATATAACAGTGCTCCAGGTCAAACCGCCATTAGAAGACCTGTAAATTGAAATGTAGCCATTAGAACCCGAAACATTTCTTCTGTTAACTGCCAGATACATATTACCGTCTTCTCCCTTTTTTAAATCAAGTTGTCTGTAACTGCTTTGATAAGCCACATCCCCTGTATAAACAGTTATATCAGTCGGATTCCAGTCACCTTGAAAAGGTGCATTCTCGTGAACTACCCTTGTCCGTTCTTCCGGTTTTTCAATAACAGGAACAACTTTGTCGAGATACTTTTCGATTTCCTGTCCGACTCTTAATTTTTCCTCATTATTTCTTGATAATTTAGCATTTTTGTACTGCTCAATTAAATAATCAGGAATGTGGGATTTTTCCTGGGACTGGTTGACTACTTCGTTAGCTGACTTGCCCCAGTCATTGGACATGTTTTGTTTCGAATCGGGTCCGATATCTGTCTGTGCAAATACGTTAAACCCGGCAAGCATAACAATAATAAACGTGAAAATGTAAATCTGTTTCAATTTATCTCCTTTTATGTTTTTATAAAAAAGTTGAGTGTTTTTATAAAACTTATTATTATTTAAATGAAGTGTTCAGAAATATAAATAACTGATATTATTCAGGAGACGGCTGTAAAAATTTAAAACACACTTCATGAGTCTGTTTTTATTTTAATACTTTAAAAGATATTAACGGGTATTAATTTTTAGCTTTATGCGGGTGAAACTGAATGTACAGCCGGAACTAAATCTCTGCAATGGCAATTATTCTGACAGTTCCCGTTAAAGCCATGTTTTTCATAGGGGGAGGGTTTCCAGCGCCCGAATGTATTATATCCTCCTATGAAATCTAAAAAAATTTTTTGAATTAAACAAGAAAATAATTAATATATGATAAAACAAGAATTAACCCGGAGATTTTTACATCACCGAATCTGATAATGATATATTTTTACGTGTTAATTTCTGAACTAATTTTCTATATTTGTTATTAAAATTTATACTGTGTTAAATGTTTTCCCAGAGATTCATTTCTTATTAAATTAAAATTATGGAGTGAAGATATGTATAATTTTTTATCACTAAATCTTAAATGTCCTCATTGCGGTACTTCATTTATGGACGAAAACAATCCTGTTGATAATGAATCAAGCGTTTTTCTTCACGTTGATATAGGAAAGAAAAAAGGAAATATATACTTAAGTTCGATATACGGCAGTTATAATTATATTTGCGATATTGATTGTCCGGCGGATGATATAAGTGAATTTTCCTGTCCGCACTGCGGAAAAATGCTTAATACAAAAGCAGAATGCAGCCTGTGTAAAGCTCCTCTGGTTAAGCTCATACTCGATATAGGCGGGAAAATAAATATCTGCTCGCGCAGCGGATGCAAATACCATAGCGTGGAATTCGAGGACCTGAATAACGCGTTGAGGAAAATGTATCAGGAGTACGGATTCCAGTCTGTTCATTTACACGAAACTTCGGTTGAGGAAAAAGAAATTCCGGTTGATGAAGACAAGGAAATAATCGAATCGGGTTCTTTCCTGCACGCATACTGCCCGCATTGCCGCAAAACGCTCATTGATTCGGATATGCTGAAGTTAAAAATTATCAATGAAAGCAATGAAGTCGGGTATATTATGCTAAGCCCGTTCCTTAATGTCTTTTCATCAAAGTCATCTGTCTTTTTATCTGAAGGCAAACCGGTAGGCGACCTGAGATGCTGGCATTGCGATGAAACGCTGATGGTTGAAGATAAAAAATGCGGCATGTGCGAGTCACCGGTTGCAATGATATCAATTAGCGCACGTTCCAAGTTAATAGATTTCTTCATTTGTTCGAAAAAGGGGTGCCGCTGGCATGGTTTATCAGAGGAGGATATAACTGAAATTAAACTCGAAGACAGTATGGAATGGTGAGCCTTGGGAGGCTTAAGTTTCTTAAACCAAAATTAATATATTATGTTTCCGATTGTTCATAAACAAATGCTCGCTAAAGGTTCAATAGTAAGGTTCGATATCAACGCTCCGAAAATTGCCGCAAAAGTAAGAGCCGGCGAATTTGTAATTATCAGAGTCAATGAAACGGGCGAAAGAATCCCGCTAACTGTTGCAGATAAAGATGCATTTTCAGGTACCATCACGATAATTTTTCAGGTTGTCGGTAAAACTACTGCTCTTATGCGTTCTCTTAAAGAGGGCGATTCAATCAGGGATGTTGTTGGCCCTCTGGGCAAACCCGCAGAAATTGAAAAAATCGGTACTGTACTAATGGTCGGCGGCGGAACAGGTGTCGCCATCCTTCATCATATTGCTAAATCATTTAAAGAGGCAGGCAACTATGTTATCGGCATTATCGGCGCCAAAGATAAGGAAACTCTTATTCTTGAAAATGAAATGGAAAATATTTGTGATGAACTCGTAATTACAACTGATGACGGAAGTTTCGGTGAAAGAGGATTTGTTACAGACCCGCTGAAAAAATATCTAAACGAGAGATATGATATTAAACTTGTATATGCAATTGGTCCGATTATAATGATGAAGAATGTCTGCAAACTCACAAAAACTTACAATATGCGTACTATGGTAAGTCTGAATCCTGTTATGATAGACGGTACGGGCATGTGCGGGGGATGCAGGGTGACCGTAAATAATAAAACCCAGTTTTGCTGCGTTGACGGGCCTGATTTTGACGGACACCTGGTGGATTTTGACGAACTTGAAAAAAGAAATAATCTGTATCTGAAAGATGAAAAAGACTGTCTTTTAGCGTCAATAAGGTGACATTTTATAATTTAACATAAACAAAATGCTCGAAGATGTAAAATATCTAAAATTTAAAAGCTATCTTAATACTTATTGCCCGCATTGCCGGAATTCGTTTAATGTTGAGATAAAAGACGAAAAGTATTTGCTTTTTAAGGCAACTTACAGGTCGGAAGAAATTGACCTGATGTTAAGCCCTTATCTGGATGTTTTTGATACGAAATCTTCGAAGCCGATTGATGAGAAAGATAATATTGATGACTTAAGATGTCCGAAATGTAAAAAAAGTCTTATAGTTGAGAATCCCAAATGCGCTGAATGCGGCTCCTCAGTTGCAGAACTAATTATTGCCGCTTTCTCAAGGTTAATACCTTTCTTTATATGTACTAAACAGGGATGTACCTGGCATGGCCTGACCAAGGCGGATGAAAATAAAATCAAACTTAAAATTCCGCGCCAGGAAATGCCCGAACAGGACATGAAACTCCGGGTGGCTAATCATACTGAGGTACCATACGGATATACGACCGAACTCGCTCAGCTTGAAGCGGGAAGATGCCTGCAGTGCAGGGAGCCAAAATGTGTAAAAGGTTGTCCTGTTAACATTGATATTCCTGAATTTATAAGATTAATAACACACGAAAAAGTTGACGATGCAGTTAAGAAAATTAAGGAACGGAATATATTGCCCGCGATTTGCGGAAGGGTATGTCCGCAGGAATCTCAGTGCGAGGAGCTTTGTATTCTCGGAAAGAGGGATAAACCTGTTGCGATTGGAAACCTTGAAAGGTTTGTCGCTGATTATGAGCGTAAGATGGATCTGGTGAAAGTTCCTCAAATCAAAACGAAACTTAACAAGAAAGTAGCGGTGGTAGGTTCCGGCCCGTCAGGACTTACAGTGGCTGCCGACCTTATACAGCTCGGATATTCAGTTACTGTTTTTGAAGCTCTTCACGAATCAGGCGGAGTACTTGTTTACGGTATCCCTGAATTCAGGCTTCCTAAGTCTATAGTTAATTTCGAGATTAATTATCTGAAACAAATGGGCGTGCGGATAGAATTGAACAGCGTTATAGGAAAAATGATTACTATTGATGAATTATTGCAGAATTTCGATGCTGTGTTTGTAGGTGTTGGCGCGGGTTTGCCTGTATTTATGAACCTGCCCGGCGAAACATTGGGTAACGTGTTTTCGGCTAATGAATACCTGACGCGGATGAATCTGATGAAAGCGTACAAATTTCCTGAATACGATACTCCTAAACCCAGAGGAAACAAAGTAGTTGTATTCGGCGGCGGAAATGTTGCGATGGATTCTGCAAGGACTGCAATAAGAACAGGCGCGACTGAAGTTACTATTGTGTACAGGCGGTCCAGACAGGAACTTCCTGCCCGTCACGAAGAAGTCAGGCATGCTGAGGAAGAGGGCGTTAAATTTATGCTGTTGACAAGCCCTGTAAAGTATATCGGTAATGACCAGTCTCAGTTAAAAGGCATTGAGTGTATAAGGATGCAGCTTGGTGAACCGGATTCTTCGGGAAGAAGGAGGCCTATACCTATTGATGGCACTAATTTTGAAATCAGTTGCGATATAGCCGTTGTTGCAATCGGAACAAGTTCAAATCCGATTATATTTCAGTCGACTACGGATATTAAAAGAAATAAATGGGGATATATTGAAGTGAATCCCGAAACTAATGAAACATCAAAAGAATTTGTTTACTCAGGCGGTGATATCGTAACAGGTTCGGCGACTGTTATTCAGGCGATGGGAGCGGGAAGGATTGCGGCGAATGCAATACACAAAAAATTATCAGCATAAAAATTTATATATTATATTTAATAAACAGAAATTGAATTCATCTATAGAGCCAGCTCTATAACTTTTCGCAATTTTTATTTTACTAATATTATGAGAGTCGAACGTATTGCTAATAAGAAAAAAGAGGAAATCAAAGGTGATGAACCTGACCTGAAACCCCTTGTGAACCTTATAAAAAAATACAAAGGTAAAAAAGGAAATCTGATACCGCTTCTTCAGGGGACACAGAATTTATTCGGTTATATTCCCCCGAAAGCTTTTCAGATGATTTCAGGGGAAACCGGCTTAAAAATCAGCGATATGTACGGTGTTGCAACGTTTTATGCTCAGTTCCGCCTGAAACCTGTCGGAAAGCATATTATAAAAATATGCCACGGAACCGCATGCCACGTCCAGAGCGCCAATAAAGTTACCGAGGATATGGTGGATTTTCTTAATGTGAAAGACGGCGAGACTACGCCTGACGGAATTTTTACGCTTGAAACGGTAGCATGCCTCGGATGCTGTTCACTTGCGCCGGTGATGATGATTAGTGACGAGACTTACGGAAAACTCACTGGTAAAAAAGCAGTGGAAGTAATCAAGGAAATAAAAAGGAAAGAATCTCTTGCCCAGAAATTAAAAACAGTAGAAAGTGTTTCGAGAAATTAGTTAATTTTTTTACCGGATAATCTATTTACATCAAACAGAATTTTTATATTTATTATTAATTAATATGTCACAAACGAAAGTAATAGTCGGTCTTGGCAGCTGCGGTTTAGCGGCAGGTGCGGGTAAAGTATATGATGAGATAAACAGAATACGGGAAGCCGATAACCTTGATTTTGAACTGAAAAAAACGAGTTGCATCGGTATGTGCTTTAAAGAGCCGCTCGTGGAAATTATTGATGATACAGGTTCGTATTTATACGGAGAAGTTGACGCCAAGAGGGCAGATGAAATTATCGAGAAGCATATTGTGAATTTTTCCCCGGTAAATGATTATATAGTTAAATCAGACATAACCAAATCATCATTTCAGGAATATTTTGACGGACAGGTCAAGATTGCGCTGAGAAACTGCGGCTTTATTGACCCTGAAAATATCGAAGAGTACGAAGCACGAGGCGGGTATGATGCAATCAAGAAAATTTCCAATGAGAAAATCGGAGTTCAGGACGTAATCAAATCGATTCTTGATTCCGGACTCAGAGGAAGAGGCGGCGGCGGTTTCCCGACAGGACTTAAATGGAAATTTGCAAATAATAACCGTTCAAAAAATAAATATATAATTTGTAATGCGGATGAAGGCGACCCCGGCGCGTTTATGGACAGGTCAGTGCTCGAAGGGGACCCGCATTCAGTTCTTGAAG
>Ga0208980_10001387_pt1 | contig 14664 bp, 12 predicted proteins | sample WetSurMetagenome_3_FD_187993 | JGI IMG/M metagenome (GOLD analysis project Ga0208980, IMG submission 187993) | Wetland microbial communities from Twitchell Island in the Sacramento Delta, sample from surface sediment Aug2011 Site A1 Bulk (version 2) | ecosystem: Environmental > Aquatic > Marine... | reverse complement strand
ATTAAGTTTTCCATCATTCACATTAAAAACAAAAGTATAATGACACGGTGGAAGTTTGCTGGTAGTTGCATTTCCAGGCTCCCAAGCAGAGATAACAAGCCGCCTGCTGTTTGGATTTCTTTTAATCTCGTCAATCACATATTGAATTTGGTCAACTTCACGAACAACCCATTCACCATTTTTATTCCTTTGAGCACTCGGGAAATGTCTCCAATAATAACCATAGGCTGTTTCAAGAACACCATTTTCATCTGCCCATGCATCCCAAATCTTTGTATGTTGTCTTAAATTACGAATATGATTGTCACCGGATAAGTACCAAAGCACCTCGTGCAACAATGATTTCCACTGCATTTTTTTTGTAGTTAATAATGGAAAACCATCACTTAAATCAACTTTATAAAATGCTCCAAAGTAGGAGATTGTGTCCACACCGGTGCGAGTTTTTTTTCTGACACCATTGTCCATAACGGTTTGCACCAAATCAAGATATTGCTTCATTTCCTATATACTTTTATTAGAAGTGTGATTGATTTTAAATACAATTTAGCAATTTTTTACTATGTGATAAAATATCAAAAGTTTAGTTGCTCGATAATTTCCTTACAGGCTTTATTCAATCCGCTTTTATAATTCATAATAGCTTCATTCTGGCTTGAAAAATACTTGTTTAGCTCTATTGGATATACATTTTGAGGAAGCTTTGCAAAACTTTCAACACTTATTTTTCCACAAACCAGAAATATTTTTTTAACCTTCAATTGAAATAGCTCCAGTAACACACTAACTCCTTTCCCAAATCTTGACTGATGATCGTATGCTCCCTCTCCAGTGATTAAATAATCAACATTATTCACGTAGTCACCAAATCCGAGATTCCTTTCAAGAAAATTAGAGGATGAACAAGGACTAATTTTATAAAATATTTGGAATGCTGCGGGAATTCCGCCACCTGCCCCGGATAAACTTTTAGTGTTTTCAATTAAGTTCTTATATTCAAATAATTTAATAAGATGATCAAAACTTTTAATGAGCTGTAAAACCATCTTCTCATCGGCGCCTTTTTGATGACCGAATACTTCTATTCCATTGTTATGATCTATTAACGGATTTGTAACATCAATAATGCTGATAATGTTGAATGGAAAGTTAATCGGTTCATATCTGATTCCCTGAATGTTTAAGAAATTTTCCGGGAGCACGGCAATATCTTTATTTTCAAAATCAAACAATTTGAGACCTAATTCAGACATCATACCCATACCCATGTCAATTGTAGCCGTCCCACCGATTCCAATAAAGACATTTTCTACCTTGATTCGTCTTCGTTTTACATCTTTAATAATTTCAACTAATAATTCTCCCAGTCCCTTTGATGTCAGCTTTAATGGATTTCTAAATGTAATGGGGACGACCTTTAATCCAAGAACTAAAGCAGATTCAATATATATTTCTTTCCGATTTTCAGAGTATAAGACTGGACATTCGAAAGTGGACTCGTCATATGCTGTTACAATTTTATAATACCTCACTATCCCGCCAAAATAGAATTTGCAAACATCCAAAAATCCGTCTCCTCCATCTGATACTGGTTTAGTTATTAGATCAACATTCTTCAGTATTTTTAGATCATCCCTTATCAGTTCAGCGATTGTTACTGAATCAGCACATTCCTTAAAACTATTGGGTGATATTAGTATTCGTTTTCTTTTCAAAGGATAAAAATCAATTTAATTATATTTGAATTACGTTATGAAAAAGCTAATAAAATTTCTCGCTTCAAAGATAAAATTTATTATTCTTATTTATGCTCTCGTCCAGTTGGTAATAATTCTAACCATAGAAACTAATTACAAAGGTGATGCACTGTATTACTATAAGCTTGCCCAGGAATGCATCGAGAAAAATGAATTTTATCCTGCTCAGCAGCATCTGTACGAAGACTATATTTTTGCCCCGTTGTATATAAACGTAATCATCATTTTACTAACTATTTATAATTCAACTTTCACAATCAGTTTATTCAATCTTTGTGTTATAGTTCTACAGATTCATCTTCTATATAAAATTACAGAGAAAATATTCTCTCATTTAACTGCAAAGTTAACCATTCTGATTTATGTATTTTATTTGAACACAGTTGCTTTGGTGCTTCAGAATTATACTGAACTATTTTTTCTTTTATTAATTACAGCATCGATCTACTTTTATATACAATATAAAAATATCTATTTGTTCTTATCCGGTATCTGTCTGGGTGGGGCTATTGCCGTAAGACCTTTCGGTTGGGCTTTAATTTTAGGAATTATTTTGGTCCAATTATTTACGAGTATAAAAAACAAAAAAATAATACTTCAGCATTTTTACGTCTATACCGGGACTTTGATATACATTCTTCTATTTGGTGGATTTACATTTCTACATTTCGGTAAATTTGAATTTACTTCTACTACAGGACCCGTTAATTTATTGCTGGGAGCTAACGAGGATGCTACTGGCGGATTCAACTCAGCAGTTCTGGATAAAGGAAATGCTGGATATATTGAATATCCTGACTCTTCGACCTACATACAAAAGGGTGAATTTTATCAAGATCAAGCAATTAAATGGATATCAGAAAATCCACTAAAATGGCTTTCATTGATGCCAGTGAAATTTTTTCACGCATACGGCTGGGATGATGTTTCACTTTCTTCCTTACTTGGTTACTACGACACAAATTTCTTGCGGGTGAGTAGAATTCTAGAGACAGAGAATGATTTTAATTCAGCTTTACCAAATACAAGTTCATTTAAGAAAATTTTTTACTTTTTAATTTTAATTGCCTCACACCTTTATTACTACCTATTATTAGTTGCCATAGCAGTTGGAATTTACTACCTCTTTAAGCAGAGACGATTTGAAGAAACTTCAATCTTAATTTTACTTTTTGCATTCTTTGCTACTCTAATGTTAATGATTACCGTTGGAACTCCAAGATATAAATATCCTATGTTCATTCTATTACTTCCATTCGCTGCAAATTATCTTGAAAATAGATTTGGATTAATTATGCAGAAGACTGTAAATGACTGATTCTAATTTCACATCATATTCCCGACTGGCTCTGATTATCATCGTAGCTGTATTACTGCGGATATATTTTCATATTGGTCATATTTTTTCTGATGATGCTTATTATTCTTTTTTAAGTTATTCGTTTTTTCAGGGTGATTTAACCAATGAATACATTGGTTATCCCGTATTTCCATTGCGAGTAGCATTCATTGGATTAACTGCGGTTTCAATGATGAGTTTTGGAAACAATGAATTTGCCACTCTACTTTTTCCTCTCCTTTTCTCAATAATAAATATCATATTAACTTTTAAGCTTGTTCAACTTATAACAGTAAAGGAAAATAAAGCTTTAATCTCTGCAATCCTGATTGCTCTCTTCCCTACTGATGTTATCTTTGCTTCAATTTGTTTTCCCGATCTGATAAATACTTTTTTTATAAATCTCGGAATTTATTTCTTGTTGAAATCTTACTATCAGAATAAAAATTCATTCAGCTATTTCGGTGGATTATCACTATTAATTTCAATGCAATTCAAAGAAAATACTTATTACATTCTGATACTTTTATTGATCTTGCTTTTCTATCTTTTAACTAAAAACAAACATTTAAATTTCCAGTTAATTATTGGGATACTTTTTATAATCGGTAATTATTTAATAGAAGGTTTAGCCTATCTACTTTTACACAATGATTTTTTATATAGAATAACTATCACAAATCTGAATTACCAATACAGTTTTTACGATTTCTTCCCTTTCACAGCCCAGAAATTATCAGGATCAAAAATTTATTTGCGAAATTTATTTGACCAGATTTTTCTGATAAATGCCAAGTCTGTTTTCCTCAGACGATTTTATCTCTTCATACCATTGATTGCAGCTTTCCAAGCATTTTTGAATTTCAAAACGAAGGAGTACAAACTTCTTCTCTTTTGGTTTTGGGGAACTGCAATTTTGTTGATCGCATTCACAACTTCATTCACTGAATACAAACCGCTTGATCTGACAAGAAGCTGGTACATCTATCCGTTGCTGATGCCAATGATAATATTATCTGCGATTTTCATAGATCGTTTCACAAACTACATAAAGATTCCTGTGATATTAATTTATATTGTGGGAAGTCTGATTATGTGTTTTGAATATGAAAGTTTTTTCGATAAAAATAATTTGAATTCACTAAAAAGTTTTCTGCGGGATAATCCAGCAAAGTTTATTTATACTGATCATTTTACTAAGTACAGCGTTGACTTAATCCGTAATTATCAATTTGACAATTCCAAGCGGATATTAGGCAAGGATTATAACTTAGCATCAATCAAACAAGGTGAGTGGATTCTTTTAAACAAAAAACACATTGAAGAACTGCAAATGCAGAATTATGTGTTTCCGGATTTTTCCGTCCTGAATTCTCAAGAATTCAAAAAGGTGGCTGCGTTCAATGATTATATTTTTTATGAGAAAGTGCATTGATAATTTCTTAGATAATCCTTCAGACATTTTTGTAAATTTGCTAAACTAGTTTACTAACAAATATTAACCGAATGGAAATAATAGAATACTCAGAAACCTGGAAAAATAAATGGGATCAGTTTGTACTGGAATCCAATAACGGTACTATGTTCCATATGCAGAAGTTTTTTGACTATCACAAACCTGGTAAATTTAATTTCAATCACCTTATCTTTATTGACAGAGGAAATATCATCGCTTTGCTTCCCGGTTCCCGGATAATAGATATTTATGAATCCCCTATTGGCGCCAGCTACGGCTCGATTGTTACAAAAGATGTGAAGTTTTCTGAAGCGATGGATATTGTTTCAACACTTCTTAAATATGGGGAAAAAGTTGGTATTAAAGAATTTGTTTTAACCTCTGCACCCCGTGTTTATGAACGACACCAGAATGAAAATCTTGACTTTGCAATGCTCTGGCAGGGCTTTAATTATGATCTTCATTACATCTCAAGTGCTATTAAGCTTGAACCAAATGAAGATATTCTTTCAAGATTTCAGCAGACCGTGCGAAGAAATGTTCGCAAGACTTTAAAAGATCCTGATATCAAAGTTGAAATTAATGACCGCTATGATGAATTCTATCCAATACTTGTTGAGAATAAAGCCAGGCATGATGTAAAGCCAACTCACTCTCTCGAAGATTTAATTAAGTTAACTCAGCTGCTTCCTGATAACCTTGTTTTGTTTATGGTTTATTATAAAAATAAACCAATCGCCGGTTCGTCAGTTTTTATTTGCAATGAAACTGTAACTCTATGCTTCTATAATATGCTCTTATACGAATATGAGCATCTTAAGCCAATCCATCGCGTGATGTATGAAGTTGTGAAGTGGTCAACAGAAAAAGGATACAAATATGTTGACATCGGAGTTTCGCAGGATACGAAAGCCGCAAACCCGATGACACCTAGTATGAACCTGATAGACTTCAAAGAGAAGTTTGATGCTAAGACCGTTATGCGCAACACTCTCCGCAAGAAACTATGAGCCTGAAATCAAAAGTTCTGATAACTTTTCTTGGAAACATCAACTACGATACACGATGTAAAAATTTATTCGATACTTTAACTGCTAATAATTTCGATGTTGAGTTCATTGGTTTTGATTGGCAGACAAAAGATTTTTCAGAAGCTCACGGAAGCATTTCAATCTTCAAATTAAAAAAAGGAATTCTCTCGCTCTCCTTTTATCTGAAATTCCTATGGCACTTAAAGCTAAAGTTACTCAAGACGAAAGCTGAAATAATTTTTGCTGAAGACATTTACACACTTCTTTTCGTTGTAATATTTGGTAAGCTGAAACGAGCTAAGATATATTACGATTCACGAGAACTTTTTGGATACCTTGCAGGATTAAAAGAAAAAAAGTTTAAGCAAGCATTCTGGAAATGGATAGAAAAGTTTTTTATAAGGAGAGCTGATTATGTTATGGTTACAGGATCGATGGATGGTCAATTTCTAAAAAAAGAATATGGAGTAAATAATTTAATTCTTCTCCGGAATCTTCCCCGTTATTATAAACCAGAATTGCAGCTCGATCTACATTCGCATTTACAGATTGACAAAACTAAAAGCGTAATCCTGTACCAGGGTGTTCTGTTGAAAGGCAGAGGAATAGAAAAAATATTTTCTGTCTTAAATGAATTGCCTGATCACGTTCTTGTAATTGCCGGCGGTGGAGAATTCGAAGAGCATTACCAAAAACTTGCGGAAGAAATGAAAATTGCTCAGCAGGTTTTCTTCCTTGGAAAACTTACTCAAGAAGATCTTCCAAAAGTCACAGGTTCAGCTGATATTGGTGTTTCATTAATTGAAAACCTGAGTGTCAGCTACTACCACGCATTACCGAATAAGCTTTTTGAATACATTATGGCAGAAGTTCCGGTCATTGTAAGCAATCTGCCACAGATGAAAGAGATAGTTGAAAAATATGACGTTGGTTATATTGTTGAATTTGAGAGCAAAGATGAACTGATTTCTGCAATTAAAAAATTAACAGATGATAAAAATCTTTACGAAATCAAAAAGCACAATTGTCACATCGCTTCAAAGGAATTGAATTGGGAGAAGGAAGTAACCAATCTTCTACAAACATTGAGGGACTAAAGGACGAATGTCATTCCCGTGAAAACGGGAATCCATTCTTTAAAATTGACCTTATTCCTGCTTTCTCAGGAATGACATTCAACTACTTAAAATTGTATTATCACCCTGAGCGAAGTGAAGATTCTCAACTTGAATATTTAGATTCTTCGTCATCCCGACTTTTGTCTGGATTCCTCAGAATGACGTTACACAGCGTCACTTCTTATTATAAATACAAATTATATGAACGGGTTTATTGATGAAGAGATTAAAAAACTTATCTTTCAATTTCCAAACCCAGAATGGAAAGAACTTGAGGATCACATGCATTCGTAGAAAGATCAGGGCTTTATTTCCAAAAGCTTCATGCTTAAAACTTTCCAGATCTTTACCCGAGTACAAACTCTCAAGCTTCATTTCATCGAAGGAATGAATGTGTGCATTTGCAGGAGTTTTCTGATTGCAGTGAATACAGAGGTAGTAAATTATTTTTTCTTTGTATGGTGTTGTGATAATCAGATCCCCACCTTTTTTCACGACACGGAATAATTCTTTGATGAATCCTGCAGGATCAAAAACGTGTTCAATTATTTCAGAAGCAATCACACAATCGAATGAGTCGTTGCTGAAAGGAAGATAAAATGAATCTGCTGCGACACCAAAATGTTTTTCGTTAGGATAAAGTTTTCTTACAATCGATGGATTTGTCACTGAAATATCCAGCGAATAAACCTGCTTGCCTTTCGGAAGAAATTCCTTTGCAACCCAGCCGCTTCCACAGCCGACATCAAGAATTGAATTTGCATCCCTTGGAATTTTGGAGATGACAAACTCTCTGACTCGTCTCTCGTCGTGTGCAGTTGCTCCTTTCTTCTCCTCAAAGTAATCGAACTCGACTGCATCTTTTTTGTAATGCTCAATGTAATTGAAGCTGCTCAAGTAAATATCCGTTAAAAAAATTACATTCAAAGATATTAAAAAATAAAAGATGCTCTTAATCTAAATTGAATCTTTGCAGATAATTACTTACGTTTGATGCAACAAAACAGGGATTACCACCCATGAAAACATTAAAATATTTTTCCTGTATTATTCTACTCTTATTCCAACCTATATCTGCACAAGATTTCTGGCATAAAATTACTGGAAGTTTGGGAGATGTAAATGTTACTGATTTATGTCTAACTCAAAGTGGAATTCTATTAGCGTATATTCATTGGGATGGACTTTATTACACTACTAATAATGGTGATCAGTGGATAAATACTAATTATCATATTTATGAACCACCTAATCCACTTGAAACGATAAACGATAGTATTTTTATAGTGGGAGGTTATGAGCACACTTACGTTAGTACTGACACAGGAAAAACATGGACGACAACAGGAAATTTTGATGTCAAATCAATCTATTACGAATCTATTAGTCAATTACTTTATGTAGGAACAAATAAAGGATATCCGAATGTCTGCGGGATTTATCGTTCAAACGACTTTGGTCAAAGTTGGGAATTAATTCACACCTTTCCTTCACTAACTGAAGGACAATGGGTTAATGCTTTGCTAGTGACTAAAACAAGTCATGTTATTCTAGCGAATGTAGTTTATTCAGGTCAATATGGCGGTTTTTATAGGTTCTATAAATCTACAGACTATGGTCAAACCTGGGAAGTTATTTTTGAAGCTCTATGGAATGGCATCACAAGAATAATCGAAGATGTTTCCACAAATTTGTTCGCAATCGGAAATCAAAAGTTGTATATATCTGAAGATGAAGGTAAAACATGGATTTCAAGAAATATACCTGAATCAGATGTTTTAGCTGCAGATTATTCAGGTAGAATTTATCGGGGACTTTCTTATTCAACCGATAAAGGTATTAATTGGATTGCAATGCCAATTACAGGTTTATATAATACTGGAGTAAGCGACCTAGTGATCAACCAAAATAATAGAATTTATATTGGAAACAGCAGTGGAGTCTTTTTTGGCGAAGCAGACAGCCTTGTTGTTTCAGTAGATGAAAATATTAAACCAGTTTTAAAATCATTTTCACTTTCCCAAAACTTCCCCAACCCGTTTAATCCATTAACAAATATCGGATTTACGATTTCGGATTTTGGATTTGTAAGTTTGAAGGTCTATGATATTCTCGGTAATGAAATTGCAATTCTGGTTAATGAAGAAAAACAACCTGGCACTTATGAAGTTGAATTCCATGCAACTGACTTAACAAGCGGAATTTATTTTTACCAGTTAAAAGCTGGACATTATTTAGAAACGAGGAAGATGGTCATGCTCAAATGAAACAACTGCTGATACTTTGCTTAATTTTTTGGGCAACAGTATCCGCTAAGACAGATTCATACAGAACAACGGAAAATACGATTGCCCTGAATCAAAAAATTCGACCCTATAATGTAACTAATTACGTTTCAGGAGTTGATCGAAAAGTAAAAAATATTTTATTAACCTCCCACTTATTATTCGACTCTTATAAGTCACCGCATCCGCTAATATTTTACGATCCCCCATTAAATCCAGATGATGTTTTATACTCATTTAATCCTCTCACGATATCACATAAACCAAATAAAGTAAAGTATCTATTCTCTTCAACAAAAATTAAATTAAATTCATTTAATAGTACTAACCACAACTTTGAAAAAAATAGTTACATCGTTTGTCTGGATAAGTTAACTACCAATAAATTTGCTGGTTACAGATTATCAAATGTAAATTCTCGTATTTTATCCTCGCCAATACCAGGAACTGTTAATGAAAATGATTTTATTTATGCTGGTACAAAAAGATTTACATTAACAGGAGATCTGCCAAATCCTTCAACCGAATTAAATCCATTACATACATCGCTAACAGTTTTGGTGGTTGGTGTAACTGCAATTGCACTTCACAATAACCAAAACACTGCCTGGTGGGATGGTAAAGGTAGAAACTTTTATATAAAAGAAGATGGTGCTTACGCATTGTATGCAGATAAATTCGGTCATTTTATTGGTGGCTATTCTATAGCTTATTGTGCAAGAGAAGCTTTTGTTTTTTCAGGATTCAGCTGGGAACAGAGTATTTTACTTGGTTCCATTTTTGGTTTAGTAACCCAAACTTATATTGAATTTAAAGATGGATATGCTGAAAATACTGGTTTCAGTCCAAGTGATTTTGCGGCAGATTTGGCTGGAGTAACTTACTTTTATCTTCAGCATTTTATTCCATTTCTGCAAAACTTCTCCCCGAAGTGGCAATACTCTCCTCCAGAAATGATAGGAGTTCCTCCAGCAGCAAGAACACAAACATTTTTAGATAACTACAACTCTACGACTGCCTGGATATCAGTACACGTACGTAATTTATTTTGGGGTAATCAGGAATCTATTTGGCCTAAATGGTTGAACATCGGTTTCGGATATGGAATTGATGGATACAACACATCGAATATGAAAAGTCGATTTGTTATCGGGATTGATTACAATCTTGTTGAATTACTTCCTGATGGTGTTCCTTTTTGGAATTGGTTAAAGCAATCACTTAATTACATAAAACTCCCAGCACCTGCTGTTGAATTCTCCAAAGATGGTACACAGTTTAAGATACTTTATCCATTTACTATTTCATTTGGTTCAAATTGATTTTAATTCCTAACAGAGAAACGATGATTCTCATAACTGCAAAACTTTAAGTTTTATTTTATCAAAGTTGATATTAGATTAAATGAAAATCCCTGCAAATCCAGCCGAATTAAAATCCACTTTAAGGTATAATTATTGAATAATTAGCAACATTTCACATTCATCAAGGAGAATCATATGAAATACACAATACTTCTTTTAGCCATTGGAATTTTGCTTTTAGTAATTCCAATCAATATTTCCAGACCAAATTTTAATGGAACGGACCCAGGTTGTGGTGGAGGTGGATGTCATACATTCCAGGATGGTTCTGTATCAGCTTCAGTAACTAATTTTGAAGTTGAGATTACTGTTAGTGGAACTACAAATGATGTTGCAGGTGAACTTGTTGATGCCAGTGGAACTGTGGTAGCCTTTAATAACGGAACCAGTTCTAATCCATTCACATTAACAGCTCCTGGTCCTGGTAATTATACCGTTAATGCAGGTCACTCTGGACCGCTTAGATGGGACTCAGCATCAGTTTCAATCACTCTTACTGATATTGAAGAGAGTAATCCAAATCCCAAAGAATATAAGCTATACGATAACTATCCGAATCCATTCAATCCTTCTACAACACTAAAATATTCTCTATCAGAAACTTCATTCACATCAATTAAAATTTATGATGGCATTGGAAACGAAGTCGCTGTAGTTGTTAATGAAATGAAATCTGCAGGTACCCATCAAGCAACATTCACTTCCCAAGGATTATCAAGTGGAGTTTACTACTACACTCTCCAATCAGGTTCATTCAATGCGACCAAGAAAATGATACTTATGAAGTAATTTTATTTCTTACTAAGCGTCCTCGTGGTAACCATTCTCTGCGAGGACGTAATGTTAAATCTCTTGGCTAAGTAATCACACTTCTTTAAATTTCATTTACTTAAAATTTCTAATTGGAGTTCGAATGAAAACATTCTTTGTAGTGATCCTTTTTACTATCTGTATTTTCCCTCAGGATAGAATAATGAATTTGCGTGGTTACGATATTGAACTTGGAATGGACATGATGCAAGTTTGGGAAAAATTAAAATCAGGTTTTAATGTGGTCGAGGACGAGGATAGCACTTTCTATATTTCAGACAAGAATGATGAACCAGTTGGTATAATAACATTTAAGAATGAGGTCGCAGTTAAAATTATTAAAGACTGGGGAACAAGAAATAAAAGTAATGTCGGTCAGGTATTTAAAACCCTATGGAATATCTTGAAACAATACGAAAAAGATCTGGATTCAACTAAATTAATCCCGCTTGAAACATATAACGAAAAAGGCAGTCAGTTCGCTATGCAGATATATATTTCCAAAAACCGGTTTCTTGAAATAACTATCCAGCATACGGTGACAATTCTTGAAGTACTTGAGGAGCCAATAAATTAAAATTTGAATTGAATCGAAAAAAGGTTTGCATTACCAAGTCCCTGAGAGAATGGCATATATGCATAATCAAAACGTAAATTATTCCACATAATCCCAAGCCCGCCTGTTATGCTCCTTGATTCATATCCTGATTGATAACCAATTCTAAGCGCAATTGTTTTACTATGCATAGCTTCAACACCGCCGATGAAATGTATATCGTCAGTATCAAGATATTTCTGTAATTCTGTAACAAATGTAAAATCGGTTTTCGATGATTCGTGACCAAAGTTATAAGCACCGCCTAGACGGAATTCTGTAGGAAGCTTTGTCTTTTCAATTTTCAACTCACTCATCGAACCGATATTTCTTATAACTGTTGATGCGGTCAAACCTTCAATTGGTGTAAAGTAATTCAAACCGAAATCGAAACCATATCCGGATGATTCATCATTGAGCAATCCTTCATATAGATATTTAAATGTAATACCAAAATCTAAATCCTCAATTACAGTAAATCCGGATGACAGACTTCCAAAAAAGTAATTTGCATTGAATTTTGAAATAGGCTCTCCTGGTATTTCTCTTACTTCAATATCATCAACCGTAGTAACATTAAAACCTACTGCCCACGGAAGGCTGAACATATTCCATTTAATTCCACCAACCTCGCTTCTAACATCCTGAATCCACTCATTGTGCATAAACATAACTTCATTCATTTCGGTAGAAACCAATCGCGATGGATTGTAGAACAGAGCAGAAAGGTCATTGGATGCGGCAACGCCTGCATCACCCATAGCAATGTTTCTTGCACCAAACCCGAATTTCAAGAATGAAAGTCCGCTATTGCCGGCGGATTGAGCTAAAGAAATCGCTGAAGCGACTAATATTATTAAAACTATTTTTTTCATCATTTATTCATTTGTTGATGTCATTGCGAATCCCGATTTATCGGGATGAAGCAATCTTAAATATGGAGTAAAAATTCTTTCGTCGTCAGGAAATCTCCTGACTCCTCAGAATGACAACCTTTTACTAAAAATTAAAATTAACACTTAAAATATGCCTGTCAGCACTCGAGTATTGTTCAATCTGAAAGGCATAATCAACACCTACCACTAAATTACCAAACGGCTGAAAGAATGAAAAACCAAGCGAAGGTTTAACTGGCCAATCGGTATTAGTGAGATTAAATTGATCAACTCCACCCCGAATAAAGAACTGATCGTAGAGGTTGTATTCGACTCCGGCACGTAAGATATTAGTTTCAGCATTGCTGTTTTCAAATTCTACTGCGCCAATCAATCCAACTTCTTTATTGCTGTAACTTACGCCAAGTTTCCTAAGGTTTGGAAATTTATCTTCACTGATTATTCCTTCCTGCTGATAAATGGGTGATGTATCCCACTTATATTTGCTCATTAAATCTACAAGGACAAGTGAAAAATTGAAGTTATCATTTAATTTATATAACGCTCCAACATCAAAGCCTAAACTGGTTGAACTGATCTCTTCAAATAAACTATAGTAATAAAATTTTGTTGCTAAGCCAATAGAAAATTTTTCTGAAATTCTTGCTGCCAAACCGATGAAGAATTGATTTTCTGAAGTGGATAATTCACCTGTGGGTATGCCATTGTTATCTCTTCCATCAATATTTCCAACACCAGAATTAATAACACCGATACTCAAACCAGCAGTTGTTCTAGGTTTGCGTGTTTCAGCAATTGTGTCTTTAGCTGAATAGAAATCAAATTTTCTTGTATAGTTGAAATAATTGAGTGCTCTGTCTAGTGTTAAGAATGAATAACCAGCCTGGAAAGAATTGTTTTCCTGGAATGGTGTAACTGCAGGATTATAATAAGAAGTCAACTCCCCTTCTGTAATTGATGATAAAGCATTGCCCATACCGATTCCTCTTGCACCAAAACCAATCCTGCTGAAAGCACCAGGACTAACAGCCATTTCGCTGAATTTAGGCTGTGCAATTGAAATAGCACTAAAAAATAAAAGCGATATGAAAAAATATTTCTGCATCATTGCAAATAAATTATTTTTCCAAATAAGGGTTCATTATCATCTATATCAACACGATAGAAGTAAACACCGTTTGGCAGATAGTTTCCGTTATCGTCTGTTCCATCCCAGAATTCTGGTACACCTTCAACTGTTCTATTGCGTGGAGCATTTTGAATAATTGTACGGATGTAGTTCATTCCAAAATCAAATATTCTGATTGTCACATCTGCTTCTGCACCACCGGTACTATACTTAATTTTTAACTGTTCCTGTCTTGGAGAGAAAGGATTAGGATAAGCATAAGTTTCAATATCTGAATTCAATGTTTGAGATGCGAAATAAATTTTCCAATCACCATTCCAGAAAGTTGTTTCTTTTAATCTGGCTAAACCATCGGCAGAACCAAGCCAAATATCCCAGCCATCGTCATATTGATATGCTGAAACACTATAAAAGAGATTTGTTTGAAGGGCCACACCTGTCTCTTTATCGACAATGTTTGCAGGAAGAATCCAAGTGCTTCCCTGGTTAGTTGTTCTGAATGCACCATTATCTGTTGCAGTGAATACATTTCCACCCTTAAATCCAAAATTATGTGCTCTCTCTTCCGCTAAATAAGTCTCCCAGTTTTCTCCGGCATTTGTTGATGCACTTACAGCATAAAACTCTTCGGGCATTTCTGCTTTCCAACTTGAAGCCCAGATAGTATTGTTGAAGGAATTGTATGCTAATGCAGTAATAAAATTTCCACTGATCGGTTCGTCTTGATTTTGGTGAGTATATTTTGTCCAGCTTGGATAAAGATCATTCGCATTAGTTGTTTTATTAATTCCGTTAGCCGTTCCGATATAAACAGTATTGTCATCAACTGCAACAACAGAGAATGCACGATGATTTAAATTTCCTTCAGTGCAGAATGAACCGCC
>Ga0208980_10001386_pt1 | contig 14666 bp, 13 predicted proteins | sample WetSurMetagenome_3_FD_187993 | JGI IMG/M metagenome (GOLD analysis project Ga0208980, IMG submission 187993) | Wetland microbial communities from Twitchell Island in the Sacramento Delta, sample from surface sediment Aug2011 Site A1 Bulk (version 2) | ecosystem: Environmental > Aquatic > Marine... | reverse complement strand
TTGATCGCGGCGGTGTTGATGGCGTTCTGGATGCCGCGGATGAAGACAGCAGCTGCGAAATAAAACGGATGTTATTCCCTCTGCGGATACACAAGCGGATTAACGGATATTCACCGCGCATCATCCGCTCATCCGCTACACCGTAGGCATCCGCTGAGGGGACTTTATCCGTTCGCGGTGTAGACGGCCTTCTGGATGCCGAGGATGAAGGAGTCGTTCACTTTTGCGGATGACGTTGTAGAGTCTTTGTTGCGAAAGTTATTCCATTGGCACTATCCATATAGCCTCCCGATCATCTATATCACCTAACACAATCAACGACTTGCCATCCCTGGTCCATCCTAATATCATCGAATAATCTCCGATCGATAATTCAGAGAAATCACCAGTCGACAGGGAAACAAATCCAACTTTACGCCGCATAGGATCAGATGGAACCAACACCCGGTCACTAGTCGGCCGCCAGAATATTTCAACTCCGCCCTCCCAAGTTGCTGGAAGTGTAGGTTTAGTGAGCGCGTGCTTTGTAAGGGTATCCAGGAATACAAGATCGCTGGGATACGACTGCGCTAACACGGCAATAGTTCTGCCATCAGGCGACCATGCTGGGGTTAAAGTACTTTCAGTCCGAGTGTAGAACAAAGTAGCCTCTTTGCTACTCATATCCAGAATCCGAATCTCGGCTAAGGCAGATTCCCACTTATACGAAGCATAGGCAAGGCGAGAGCCGTCTGGCGACCAACTAGCTGCATAGGGCCATAACATGATTTGGAATGGTGTAATGCCTACTTCAAGTCCCGTTCCATCTGTTCGAATAAGATTGGCTGGGCTATCCTTTCCGCTTCCTCCGGCTACTAATATCCATTTGCCCGTAGGCGACCAGAGCTGTAGCTCACAATAGAAATCGCCTCGATGCAGCAATCGCCGCTGCGTTGGAGATTGAGGTTTCGCTGTCCAGAGTTCGGCAATGTATTTGTTCTGTTGATCCAGATGACCGGTTCCCACAGCAAATTCTGTTCCATCAGGCGACCAGCTTGTCCCTGATATGAAATCATCTTGAGCGACGAGTGTTGCATTTGCCGGTTCGCCTGCTTTCATCAACCATAGTTTATCCTTGCACAAGTAGATGACCCATACGAGGTCAAGGGAGAGAGACGAAAAACGGCATCCACGCGGAAGTTGCAATTGAGACCAAGTTGGTGCTAAAAGATTGCGGGGCGGTAGAGAAGGCTGGGTCGTTGCTACCGAAAATCCTTGTGTCACTGTGGCAGCAGGAATCGGTGTCACAGTAGCATGAGTGGTGATCAACTGCGGTTGGTTGCACCCGCTCATCCAGGCAGTCGACAAAAGAAGCATCAACCATGCAAGGAGCACGTATTTCTGCTTCATGATCGCTGCACCTCATCTGTTAGTTTCACTACAACAATGCGTGAAAGTATAGCACGCACCGTCAACTTCGTCGTGCTCGATGGTATAATCCCTCGCAATGAACACCTCAGCCTCGCCCTCCTCGTCATCGCAATTGAAAACCATCGTCACGTTGTTTGTGATTCTGCGCGTGATGATCTTGCTGATGTACACGCCGCAGGGCCTGCTCAACGCCTACACTGATTTTCACCACTACTATCGCACCGCGCAGTTGTCCGATCAAGGTTACTACCCCTACGTGAATTCGTGGTCGGAGTATCCGCCGCTGTTAGGGTACACGACTCAGGCGGCGTACAGCGTCGTGCGATCGATCATGCCGATGGGCGGCCTGACCGATTTCAGTTATCAAGTCTTCGCGCGGCTGCTCGGCGCGATCATGTTGATCTTTGAAACGGGATCGCTCATCCTGCTGCATCGCATCGCCCGGCGGACATGGGACATGGAACGCGCCAATTGGGTGGGCTGGGTCTACTCGGCGCTGAGCGTGCCGCTGTTCTACTGGAACGCCAGCCAGACCTCCAACTTCGTATTCTTCACGCTGCTTGCCGTGTACTGGTTCATCACCAACAAGCGCACGGCTTCGGCGGTGTCGCTGGCGCTCGGCATGTTGATCAAGTTGACGCCCGTGTTTTTGATCGGATCGGTAGTGCGCTTTCTGTGGCCCGCGCTCAAACCGATCGCGCGCTATGTCATCATTGTCACGCTGGTGTTCGCGCTGGCCTTTGTACCCTTCATCGCGCAGGGCGGGGCGTCGGCGACGATAGCCTCGCTCGCCTCCAACGTGGTGCGTGCTTCGTGGTCGACGCCGTGGGCACTGCTCGACGGCAACTGGGGTGCGGGCGATGTCGGCGATATTGTGACGCGCACGGAGCCGGAGCTGGCCTATCGGGTTTACGGCAATCCGCCCGTGATTCCGGCGATCATCGTGCTCGGCATTTTTGGATTGATCGTCCTGTGGCTGTTCCGCCGCCCGATCGATCAACGGAACCCGCGGCACTTCATCTGGTTCAGCACCTTGCTGCTGCTGCTGTTTCACCTGTGGTCCAAAGGCTGGAGTCCGCAGTGGGCCATGTTGATCATTCCCTTCATCCTGCTCGCGTTTCCCACTCAGCGCGGGCTGGGCGCGGTGCTGATCTTCACCCTGCTGCTATTCATCGAATGGCCGTTGTCCGATGCGCTGCGCTCGCCCGCGCTGCTCGGCGTCGCCGTGATTGGCCGGACGGCGCTTTTCATCTGGCTGGCGGTGCTGACTGGACGGCAATTGTGGCCGGCTCCGCGCGCGGCTGCGACTTAAGCTTCTGCCGGAAGAACCGGCGCGGCGTGTCGCGGGCCGCTGAGTCTGCCGCGCGCGGCGGCAGGGCGGCAAATGCACCACACAGAGCGCCCACAACCAGAAAATAGTAATTGGCAAACGCTTGCTTGTTGAAAGCAAAAAAGATCCCCAGGCTAAAGGCCAGTGCCGACGCAAATCCTTCCGGCGAGCGCGGCGCATAACGCCAGCAGAACAGCAAGGCGCACAATAAGGCGATGAAGCTGATAAACTGCGAGGGCGGTTGACCAAAGGCGCGCGCATAGATTGCCAGATAGCTCAAGGCATCCAAGCGGAAGACCTGATACCATTGCGCCCAGCCGACATTCCATAGAAAAGCGGGCACATCCCACAGCGCCAGCGGCGCCGTCACGATGACAGCAACCCCCACTGATCCGCCAAACAGCCAGGCCCAGTCACGCCACGTGGCTTTGCGTGGCAGCAGTAACACTGCCACCGGCAGCAAGAAGGGCATGTATTGCTTGCTCGCCAGTAACAGCCCTAGCGCCAGCGGTGTCCAGCGGGGACGACGGAGCGCGCAGAAAACGGTCAGCACCACCCCCAACAAGACAAACGGCTCGGTCCAACTTTGCTCGACGATGAAAAACACGCGCGGCGTAAACAACACGAGGTAGGCGGCCAGCCGCGCCGCGCGTCCCGGACGCAACCCGGCGATCAGCGCGCTCGCCAGGACAATGGCCAGCAAATGACTATAACGGATGTCGCCGCCCACGATGAAGCCCAGCGTCGACAAAGAAACGCTCAACGGCGGGTAGGGATTGCCAATCGTCATGCGCCCGTCTTTCACCAGCTCCGCCCCATAAAACTCCATATGCCCGTAAATGTTGGGCGGAGTGACCCGATAGGGATTTTGCCCCTGCAACAGGGCCAGGCCCGACGATTGCTGAAACACATACGTGTCGATCTTCGGATTGGGCGAAGCGCGAATGACCCACACTCCCACACAAAAAACAACCACCAGGGTCAAACCGACCAGGGTGGTCCGCAATTTGGGGCGCAGCCAGGCTGCCGGGGCCAGGCTCAACACCGCCAGGCAGCCCGCGATCAATACACCGGCCTGAAAGCGCTGAAAATTCGCATACGACATCGGCACTAGATAAATGCCGGGCAAGACGGTCACGAGCTGGCCGATTTGCCAGACAAGGCCCAGCGTCAAGACCCCGTAAACGATCTGCTGAAGACCAAGGCGCGCCTGACGGTAATGTGCCATCACACCGGCGGCGGCACAGACCAGCGCCACCGTCAACCACACCGTCGCAGGAAAGGTCAGACCGCCATTGCCATTCTGCAGAGCTTGGCCCAAAGCGAAGGCAGCCAGGCCCAACCCCAGTTTGGCGACCGAAGTACGTTGTTCCAAGTTCATCTCCTCGCACAGATCACGGATGCCAGCAGATGATAGCACAGGGCGCGTCAAATGACATCCAACGCAAAAGCCGAGGCGGAAGCGCCTCGGCTCAGTCAATCTCATCTTCAATTCTTGCGATCGAACTTCACTTCAACTTCAATACCATCCCCGGTTCGATCCGGTTGGGATCTTGGATGTTGTTCAGCGCGATCAGCGTCGCCAGCGGAATCCCAAACCGCCGCGCGATCTTACTCAGCGAATCGCCCTTCACCACCGTGTAAGTGCCCGACGCCGGGATGGGCAACGTGCCGGTAACTGATGTTGTGGAAGTTACAGGCCTAGTCGGTGTTATCGTTTTAGTTGGTGTCACCGGCTTGGTCGTCGCTACGGACGTCGTCTTGGTCACAATCACCGACTGCGTAATAATCGCCGTATAGATGATGCCGTCTGTACCGGTGATCTGGCGCGTCGTGGTGATGATCTTGGTCGTCGTAATCACCCGCGTCGTCTTGGCTGGCGCTTTGGCGACCTTGCCGCCCTGCACCACATTCAGGCTGGCCTCGTCCACGTACACATCGACGTGCTGCAACGGCATATTCGGCTTGGACTTAGTCCACACCGAGACGATGTTATTCTTGGCCACCGCCTCCACCACGAACTGCGTGAACGTGTCGAAGCTTTCCGCTGGCGCAGTCCACACGATGTTGGGACTCCACGGATCATTACCGCCCGTCGGGTCAATCCCCACCTGGAAATTCATGCGCTGACCCAGATCGGAATGGTACGGGTCATTGACACCGTTTGACCAGCCTTCCATGTAGACCGAAAAGCGCAAACGATCACCGGGCTTGACGCCGCTGACTACCTGATATATCCCGGCTTCGTGCACCGAATAGAACGTGAAATACTTTTGCGAATTGTCACCGGCCACCTTACGCGACGGGCCGGTGTCTTGCGGGCCGCCCAGCGTGTCGCGGTATTCCGGATTGTGCCACGCCTTGCAGTCAGGCGGAGTCGTCGACCAGTCGGGGCAGAAATGCGGGTAGGTGTTGAAGAAATTGGGATCATCGAAGTTATTGTTGGGCTGACGCCACCAAGCCGACCAGCCAATGGGCACCTGGGTTGTTTCCCACTGCTTAATCTTGCCAACTTCTTCGTTGTAATCGGCTGGGCACGGCACTTGCACCCACAGTGGGCCGTCGCGCAGCGAACACTGCTTGACGTACTTGCCGTCCATGCCGGGATTGGTCAACAGGTTCGGGCCTAGTGTTTCCGGCGCCGTCACTGCGAGAGGCGGCGTGTCGGCCACGCTGCTGGAAGCAAACACGCCGGTCAGTGGCAGCACCGCTAGAAACACAAAGGTCAAAATCAATACAGCGCATAATCGTTTGAGCAACATATTTTCTCCTTGCAGCTATACTCGCGCCGACGCCGACAGGAATTCTACCGATTTTGTCTCATCCGTCAAGTAAAGCGCGCTTAAGCTGCCATTTCGATCGTCAGCGGGCCAGCCAGTAACCATCGCCCATAGCGCGGAACTTGGTCTGCGTGATCAAGGCGGCGAACAACGGGCCGGGCGGTATGCGTTTGATCAAGTTGATGGCCGAGTATAACGTGCGGGCATGCACGTTGCCTTGCGGGCTGAGCTTGGCCAACTCGGGCAGCAGCTGTTCCAGCAAGTCGGGCATGTAGGTGCCGCGCTCGTCGACTTGCTGCCACACCTTGTCGATGCTCTGCGCGTCGTCCACAAACACGATCATCTGCTCGTCGTAGTCGCATGGAATGGGGCGCTTGAGCATCTCGAACGTCAGGCGGCCGTCTTTGGGCACGGCCACGCGCACCCATTCGCGCCGCAAGCGATTACCCTGCAGACCGACGATTACGACGCCCGGTTCCGATCCGCGCCGCAGTTCGACGTAGGCTCCGGTGGGCACTTCGTTGGCGTTGTACCACGTATCCAGGCCGAAGGCGTAGTTGCGCTCGCGCACCACCCAGCCGGGCCAGCGCTTGCCGGTGCGGGCATCTTCGAATTGGAAGCGGATGCGATGCGTGCGCCCCGAGGGGAACAGCTTGGCGGTCGTCGGCGAGAGCGGCACAGTGCCGCTGCGGCGATGCGGATACATCAACGTGAAGGTCACTTCGTCGACTGATTCGTCGGGAGCGGACAGTTGCGAGAGTTCATCGTCGATCGAGCGTTCGGCGCGCAGTAGATCAGGCGTGAGCGTGCCATGCTGCGCATCCGACGGAAGAGTCTTCAACCGTACGGGAGTCGCAATCACTTCCACCGGTTCGAGGCGATTCAGAAACCACAACACTTCGCCGGAAGGGCCGACTTCGTCAAAGCGATCGTCATTCAACAAGGCGTAGTTGAGCGAGAAGACTTGCAGCGCGCGGTTGACCTCGGTGGGCAGGCCCAATTCGGGCAGCAGCGCTTCGGTCGGCAGCGGGCCGCCGCCGTTCATGTCCAGAATCGCTTCGGCGATGTTGAGCTGGCCTTCGTTGAGTTCCACCAGCAGGCTGTGCGGGAACCACTTGCCCGCCAGCCAGACAAACTCCGGCGTGCCGTGCAGTAACGTGCGCAGATGCGGCACGAACGTTGCCTGATAGCGGGCGTAGATCTCTTCGGGCGGCACCAGCTCGTCGGTCGGCGAGAGCAGCACGGCATCGTCGTTCAAGCGGTGATCGCTATTCAGCTCAGCCGCAAACTCGCGGACACCGCCGCCTTCCATATGGACTTGAATGACCTTGAAAGGCACGGCGACATCGGGGTTGTAGCCCGAACGCAGGGCCGCCACGCGGCCTACGGTAAAATCGAGCGCCGGAAAGACGACCTGCTCGTCCACCTGAAAGGCGCGCTTGGGCTGATACAGGGTGCCTTGCGCCTGCTGCTTGCGGCGAATGGCGTATTCTTCACGCTCGACGCGATGACGAATGAGCGCCTGCGCCAGTTCATCGCTGCTGCGAGGTTGTTCGTCTTCCACGAAGAGATTGAGTAGTAATTCGCGATCGTCGTCGCTGAGGGTGAAGCGGCTGCCCCAATATTCAGGGCTTTGTGTTGCGCGGGTTGACACTAATTGGACTCCTGCTGCCAAACGCTAAGGTAGATGCGGGCGCGATTATACCATGAACAATTGACAATGAACAATGAACAATGAACAATGTGCAATTTTCAATGATCAATGTGCTATACTGATGGTAGAAGGTTAAAGGCTGGCGAATGATGCACAGGAGGCGGCGATGTTCGGCAAAGAGTTGAACGTGAAGCGAGAAGGGTTCGAGTTGGTGTACCGCGCGTCTGGGTCGATGGAGGCCGAGGTGATCAAGGGCCGCTTGGAAGCCTCGGGTATTCCGGCGCTGCTGGATTCCGAATCACACATGCTGCCGTTCTCTGTGTCAAATATGGGCGAGGTGCGCATTCTGGTGCCCAGCGATCGGGCCGAGGAGGCGCGTGAATTGTTGGGGGCCGAGGGCGACGAGGAAGATGAGGAACTTGATTCAGGCAACGCAACAACGTGATGCTTTATAGCCAATGCCTGTCGCTAGTTATGCAAAACGGGGTATTGTGCGCGCTGCACAATACCCCGTTCGTTTGCTAGGTTTCACCGTGCCACTAATCCGCTTCCGTCGATTTCACTGTAGCCAACGGTTGTTCCGTTATCAATGCGATGGCCGGCGGAAACGGAACCATCGCTCAGCACAGATTAGCTTGATGCTACCTTGCAATCAGCACCAAAACCGCATCCATCGTAGTGCTGGTGATCAACGCCGTGGCGATGATGACGCCCGCCAGCACGGCGGCGATGGCGACGTTACCGCGCCCGATCTCGGCCCATTCGTCGATCGCGCCCGTCAGCCGCGTGAACAGCCACAACGACAGGCCCAGGCTCACCACCGCCAACACGATGCCGACCAGCACTTGCACACCGTGCAGCAGGATGCGATAGGCCACCGCATCCGTCGCCGTCGCGTCGAGGTTTAACGCCAGCGGCGCGAGCGCGGGCCGCAGCACGATCCCCACGCCGATGATCATCGCGCCCAGGATCACACCCACGGCGAGGTTGCCCTTGCGCAGCTCATTCCATTCGTCGATGCCGCGCGTCGCCTTGTCAAACAGCCACACGCTGAGATACGCCACAATCGCGGCGGCGACGATCGCCACGAGAAACTGCACACCGGAGAAGAAAAGGTTAGCCATGTTGGAAGCTCCTTGCGAATTTCTACTTCATCACCAGCGGTAGATACACATATTGCTGGACTTGCGCAATCACAACCGCCACGCTGCGGCGCCGGATCGTGTCGAGCGGCGCTGACGTGCCCTCAGTCTGATAGACACCTGGACATAGCGTGCAGCTCAAATCAAACCCGCACGGGCCGGTGTTGTAAAACGCCAGACCTGGTCCGCTGACTTTGCCTTGCAAGAAGGCGAGTGTGGTCCCGGAAATGACCGGCGTGCCGCCGAAATCAAAAGTGGCCGTAACGTAAGTTGAAGCCGGCAGGGTTACGGCGACGGTGTGGGTCGTCCCGATCAGCGTGCCCGTATAGGTTCCGGCGCGGGCGGTCATCGAAATCGTGTATGACCCGCTCACGCTTGACTGGTAAATGACTTGCACGGTGCCGAGGTTGGTGCCGGGATAACTTTGAACATAGAAGCCCCGTGACAGATTGTCGTCGCCTCCGCCACTGTCGAATGGGCAGGCGACAAGTGTCTGGTACGAGGCGGCGTGAGCAGAACTGCCGCTACCCTTGATAAGGCCGCTATCTGCCGCCTCTGCTTTCACTGTTCCCTGGCGGACGGCCATAGCCAGTAGCAGAAACAAACCCACAACAAAGACTAGCACGCTGCTTCGTTGCACGTTCATGTGATTTCCCCCTTCGATGGCATGCGGCAAAGACGTCCGATAACCGATTAACCGTTCCCTGCTCCCCGCCCTACGGAAACACTTGCCGTGTCATTTGCAGCGGATCGACGTTGAGGCCGCGCACGCGCATGTCCCAATGCAGGTGCGCGCCGGTCGATAAGCCGGTATTGCCTGACAGCGCGATGAGATCGCCTTGCTTCACCGTTTGTCCCGGCGTCACTTTGAACTCCGATAGATGCCAGTAGCCGCTGTACAAGCCCCAGCCGTGATCGATCACGACGGCGTTGCCGCGCACGGCCAGCGGTTCAGCGATCATGACCACGCCATCGGCCGGAGCATAAACCGGCGTGCCGGCGGGAATGGCGAAGTCGGTGCCTTCGTGATAGCTGGTCATCGGGCCGCCGCCGTACGATCGGCGTGTGCCAAACGGCGAACTGATCCTGATGAATTTGTCGACCGGCACACGGAACAGACCGTTCCAGTAACGCTGCGGATTGAACACGCTCCACGTGGCGTTGAGCTTCTCGCGTTCGGCGGCGATCAAGTTCGGATCAAGCAAGTTCTGCCGATCGGCTGAGAGCACGATGTATTCCGAATTGTAGTGGCCGGGGCCGATCTCGACGGTCGAATTCACGACGGTCGGCGAGGCATTCGCTTGTGTCGCTGTGATGACGAGGCTGTGCAAGCCTGGCATCACACCGCTCACCGGATGCGCGCCCACGCCCACTATTCCCGTATAACGATCGCCGTCCAGCGCGAAGGGAATGCTCCAGTCGCCGAATTGCCCGGTCAATGACACTGGCGCAGACGTGCGCACGGTCACTTCCATGACGCTGCCTTGATACAACGGCAGCTGTCCAATCTCGATGTTGGTGAAGGGCGCGGGCAGGGGCGTGGTGGGCTGCGCTACACCGGCTTGATTCGATCGCGCCTCGGCGGGAATGATCAACTGCTGGCCGGAGATGATGAAACCCGATCGATCAAGCTGGTTCGTCTTGATGAATGACTGCACCGTGGTGCCATATCTCACCGCGATGTTAAACAGCGTCTCATCGGCTTGCACGATGTGCAGACGATTGACGACGGAGGCTGTTTTGCCGGCGGTCGCTGCCGCGGGAATGATTAACTTCAAGCCGACGTAGATCTGATCGGGGTTGATGAGGCCGTTGGCTTTAGCGAGCTCGGCGGTGCTGAAGCCGTAGCGCAGTGCAATGCTGGCCAGCGTATCGCCCGGCTGCACGACGTAGATCGTTTGAGTGGATTCCTGCGCGGCGGCCAACGGTAACCCGATCGGGTTGCCGAGTCCGATCGAGAAGGCCACCAGGCCGCTGAGCACTAAGATGCTTAACCGTCTCCGCACGCGATCATTCCTCAAAGCGCAGCGTTTCACCGATCGTGATGTGATCCAACAAGGCCGGCGGTCCTTCCAGCACGTAGCGCGCCGCTTGCGGCGAAGCATAATAAGGCCGCCATGATTTGGCGAGGGCTTTGTGCACTACCTGAAAATTCTCGTCCAGCCAAATGGCGGCAATGTCGAACGGCACAAAGAACATGTGAATCGAAGTCGCCGCGATGCTCGATCGGGTTTCCGCCAGCACTAGGCCTTCGTCGGGATCGATTGCGCGGCGGAACATCAATCCGCGCAACTTCGAACCAAACGAAGCGCACCACTTCACCCGCTGCAGCAGCGGCTGTCCCTGCGCATTGATTACTTTCATCGGCCTCACCGCTTTCGATTATACCCGATGCGCGGCGCAACGGCCCGATCGGGTACAATTTTGACAATTGAAACGCAAAGCGGTTTGACCAAATCGCCAGTCGGGACTAGAATTTCGCCGCGATCCTTGAAAGGGAGAAGATCAACTTGAGCAAGTATCAAATTACGCCGCCTGTCTTTTCGCTGCCCAAACAACTCGCTGAATTGGGCGAACTGGCTTACAACTTGTGGTGGTCGTGGAACCCCGCAGCGCTGCGGCTGTACCGCCGGATCGATCCGGTGTTGTGGGAACGGACCAGTCACAACCCCGTGCGCTTCTTGCAGCAAGTGGCGCGCAAGAATTTGAATGCGGCCGCGCAGGACAATACTTATCTGGAAAGTTACCGGCGCGTGGTGGGGGCTTTCAATGAATACATCAATGCCGATACCACCTGGACGCGATCGACATACCCGCAGTTGAACAGCCACCCGATCGCTTATTTTTCCACCGAGTTCGGCCTGCACGAAGCGCTGCCCATGTATGCGGGCGGCCTCGGCGTGTTGAGCGGCGATCACTTGAAGGAAGCCAGCGATCTGGGCTTGCCGTTGGTGGCCGTGGGCTTTCTCTATCGGCAGGGCTACTTCCGCCAGCACATCACCGAAGACGGCTGGCAGGAAGCCATCAATGAAAATTTGAATCTGGCCGAGTCGGCGATCTTACCGGTACTCGATGAGAACAAGCAGCCACTCACCGTGCAGGTGACCATGTCCGATCGGCTGGTGTACGCCCGCCTGTGGCACGTCCAGGTAGGGCGCGTGCCGCTGTTCTTGATCGATACCGACGTCGAAGGCAACTCGCCCGCCGATCGGGAATTGACTACGCGCCTGTATTACAGTGATCTGGAGCGCCGCTTGCAGCAGGAAATGATCCTGGGCATCGGCGGAGTGCGCGCGCTGCGCGCGCTGGGTTACGATCCGGCGGTGTGGCACATGAACGAAGGCCATTCGGCGTTTAGCAGCCTGGAACGTCTGAAGGAATTTGTCGAAGCGGGTGAGCCGTTTGAGGCGGCGTTGCAGCAGGTACACGCGACCACCATCTTCACCACGCACACGCCGGTGCCGGCCGGTCATGATATGTTCCCGGTGTGGATGATGGAGAAATACTTCGCGCACTTCTGGCCCAAGCTGGGCCTGGATCGCGATCAGTTCATGGCGCTGGCTTCCGAGCAGCAGCCGTGGGGCGAAGTGTTCAGCATGTCGCTGCTGGCGATCAAAGCGTCGGAGCGCATCAACGGCGTGAGCGAGCTGCACGGGCAAGTCTCGCGCAAGATGTTCGCGCATCTGTGGCCCGAACGGCCGGTGGAGCAAGTGCCGATCGGGCATATCACGAACGGCGTGCATACCGGCACTTGGTTGGGGCGGCGCATGGGCCTGCTGTTCGATCGCTATCTGCCCGCCGACTGGCACGCGCGCATCGACGACCGCGCCATGTGGGATGCCGTGCTCGATATTCCCGACGGCGAGCTGCTGGAAGTGCGCCGCCATCTCAAGCGTCAGCTAGTGGGCTTTGCGCGGGAACGGGCGCGGGCCATGTGGGTCAGCGGTAATGCGCGCGCCGTGCAGATTGTGGCGGGCGGCGTGCTGCTCGATCCGTATGCGTTGACCATCGGTTTTGCGCGGCGCTTTGCCACGTACAAGCGCGCTGCTCTCTTGCTGCGCGATGTGCGGCGTCTGGTGCGCCTGGTCAACGATCCGGCGCGCCCGCTGCAGATTATTTTTGCGGGCAAGGCGCATCCCGCCGACGAGCCGGGCAAGCGTGTGATTCAAGATTTGTATCGCTTTGTGAAAGAGTCGTCGCTCAGTGGCCGCATCGTCTTCCTGGAAGATTACGACATGGATGTGGCGCGCCATCTGGTGCAGGGCGTCGACGTGTGGCTGAACACGCCGCGCCGCCCGATGGAAGCCAGCGGCACCAGCGGCGAGAAGGCCGGCCTCAACGGTGTGCTGAATTTCTCGGTGCTCGACGGCTGGTGGCGTGAAGGCTACAACGGCGAGAACGGCTGGGCCATCGGCGGCGAGGCCGACTACACCGATCCTGAAGCGCAAGATGCAGCCGATGCCGAAGTATTGTTCGATACGCTGGAACAGGAAGTGGTGCCGCTGTATTACGACGTAGACGTGCGCACCGGCATTTCGGCGGGCTGGCTGCGCATGGTGAAAGAATCGATTCGCACCATCGCGCCCATGTTCAGCACGGCGCGCATGTTGAAAGAATACACTACCGAGATGTACGTGCCGGCGGCCACCGGCAAGATCGTCACAGCCTAACGCACCACGGCCCAGGATGAAACCACGGAGGCGTGGGATCACGGAGAAACTTCGCTGACTCTGTGATTCTGCGCCTCTTTATTTTTTAGGTGATGACCATGCCTCCTCTGCTTGCCATCGGTTCAGCGGCACTCGACATCACAGCGCGGCTCACGCGCGCACCGCTGCCCACCACGGATGTGCCCGGCCAGATCACGTTGAAGCCCGGCGGCGTGGCGCGCAACATCGCCGAGAATCTGGCGCGCCTCGGTGTGCCGATCGTGTTTGCCGGGATCATGGGCGCTGATCCACAAGCGCGCGTATTGATCGAACTGTCGCGCGCGGCGGGTCTCAGCGTTCGTCCTCTCACCCGATCGGTTCCCGCGCCCGACGATCTCTATCGCTTCAAGCTGCCCGCGCTGCTGCCCACGGCTACACTCAACGTCGTCCTCGCACCCGACGGGCGGCAGATCGCGGGCGCGTTCAGCGGCGACATCCTCGAGGCCTTGCAGCCGGGCGATCTCGATCAAGTGCAAGATGTGATCGCCGACGCGCCGGTCATCATCTGCGATGGCGGCCTGCCCGCCGATGTGCTGCTGCGCCTGCGCGATCTACTACCCGACGATGCGTTCTTCTATTGCAATCCCGGTTCAGTGGCGCTGACACCGCGCCTCGTGCCGCTGCTCGATCGGCTGGACTTGATCACCTGCAATCATCTCGAAGCGCAGACGTTGACGCAGACCAAAGTGGATAGCCCGGCCAAGTTGATCTCGTCCGCGTTAATTCTCGTGAAGCAGGGTGTGCGGCGGGCGGTAGTGACCTTTGGTGCGCGCGGCCTCGCCTATGCCGACGAAGAACGCAGTCTCTATCAACCCGCCCGGCCCACGCACCTCGTCGATGCGACTGGGGCGGGCGATGCGCTGGCCGCCGCGCTGATCGAAGCCTTGTTGCGCGACGAACCGATCGGCACTTGCCTCCAACGCGGCCTCGCCGCTGCCGCAATCACGTGCGAATCGGAAGACACCGTTGCGTCGTCCATATCGCTTGCGAGTATTCAACAACGTCTATAAACCACGAAGGACACGAAGGAACACTAAGGAGAGGCCAATATGAAAACACAAGAAACAATGGAACTGCTGTTCAAAGATGAAGTGTATACGATCTATGGCGCAGCCATTGAAGTTCATAAAGAACTCGGGCCTGGCTTTCTAGAGGCGGTATATCAGAAGGCGCTGGAGATTGAATTACAGAGCCGTGGCATTCCCTTTGAATCGCAAAAGTCTTTACCGATTCTTTATAAGGGACGCTTGTTGAAAAAAGAATACATTGCCGATTTGGTATGTTATGGGAAAATCATTGTCGAACTCAAGTCCATCAAGGAATTGTCGGAGAAGGAAGAAGCCCAGACACTCAATTACCTGAAAGCCACCGGTCTGCGATTGGGTTTGCTGATAAACTTTGGAAGTCATGGACAACTTGAGCGGAAACGTCTGGTGAAGTAATGCTGTATCGCTTCGTGTTTCTTCGTGCCCTTCGTGGTTAGATACGATGCCTGACTTTGAACTCCGCCCGGATAATTGGCGCAACTGGCCCGTCGAGCTATTCGATCGAGAAGACCCTGCGCCCGACGAGCAATTTTACCTGGAACCGCGCAAGGTCGTGCACATCGATCTGTACGCAATCCAGGCTGTCGCCGATCTG
>Ga0208980_10001385_pt1 | contig 14671 bp, 15 predicted proteins | sample WetSurMetagenome_3_FD_187993 | JGI IMG/M metagenome (GOLD analysis project Ga0208980, IMG submission 187993) | Wetland microbial communities from Twitchell Island in the Sacramento Delta, sample from surface sediment Aug2011 Site A1 Bulk (version 2) | ecosystem: Environmental > Aquatic > Marine... | reverse complement strand
CGCTGCACTTCCTCGGCCACCACCGAGAAGCCGCGCCCCGCCTCGCCCGCGGAGGCAGCCTGGATCGCGGCGTTGAGCGCCAACACGTTCGTCTGCTCCGTGATGTCGGAGATGAGCTCCGTGATCTCGCCGATCTCCTGCGAGGACTCGCCCAGCCGCTTGATGCGCTTGGAGGTCTCCTGGATCTGGTCGCGGATCGCGTTCATGCCCCCTATCGTGTCCTGCACCGCCTGCAGGCCCGATGCGGCCGCCGTCAGCGACTGGTGCGCGACTTGCGCCGTCTGTTGCGCCTGCGCCGATACGTCGTTGATACGACCCGCCATCTGCAGCACGGACTCCCCGGTGTCGCGGATCTCGCGCAACTGCTCGCTGGAGGCGGCCAGCAGCTCCGTCGAGGTCACGTCGACCTGCTGCGTCGTCTCGGTCACGCGGACGACCGTTCCCTGCACCTGCGAAACGAGGGTTCGCAATTCCTCCACCGTGTAGTTCACGGAATCGGCGATCGCGCCGGTGATGTCCTCGGTCACCGTGGCCTGCTGCGTCAGGTCGCCTTCGGCAACCGACTGCAGCTCGTTCATCAAGCGCAGGATCGCCGCCTGGTTGGCGTCGTTGACGCGCTTGGCCTCGCGCTCCATGCGCTGCGCCTGCAGGCGCTGTGTCTCGGCGAGCGCGGCGCGCTGCGCCTGATCGCGAACGTACAGGCGCACCAGCCCGGAGCCGCCGACGACCATGAGCACCGCTGAAAGCAGCAGCAGCCCCAGCTCACTCGCGCCGATCTGGAGCGCGCTGCGGTTCGCGGCGCTCAGCGAAGCGAAGGTGACGAGCAGCAGCCCGGCGATGCCAGCGAGCACGACGGCGCCGAGGATGCCCTGCTGCTGGGCCAGCGGACGACCGCCGATCAACGGCAGACGTCCCGCCGCTGCGGACGCCGAATCGCCAACGTCCTCGGCCACGCCGCCGATCTCGCTCGGCATTGCCTCGGTGATGATCGAAGACTCCGCTCCCGCGGCCTGCCGCTTCGAGCCTGCTTCGTTTGCGCCGAAGGCTTCGGTCGCCCCGGCCGGCTGGGGACGCAGCGGTCCACCGGCCTTGCTCCGGCCCGGGATCAGTTTGAGCAGACTCATGGGTGCCTCGCAATTTCACGCCAGCTGCACCGCGTGCTCAGCCGACGATCCTCAGGAATGCTTCGTTGCGCGCCAGTTCCGACAGGCGCAGCTCCTGCCACAGCCGTCCTTCGGCGTCGCGCAGGCGCGCGCCAGCGAAAGATGGACGCGTCGCCTGCGCGTCCGGCTCGACCTGGAGCTGTTCGGCGCTGCGCAGGCCGGCGAGGCGATCGACGAGGAGGGCGCAGTTGATCTCCAGCGCCGCGTTGAAGGCGACGAGCTGACCGCGCTCGCGCAGCGCGTCGCGCGCACCCTCGGCGGCCGAAATGCCGAGAAAGGCGGCCAGATCCACGACGCCGTGCAGGTTGCCACGCAGATTCGCAACGCCCAGGAACCAGGGCTTGGCGCGGGCCACCGGAACGATCGCTGTCAGCGCGAAGATCTCGCCCGCCTCCTGCAGTGGCAGCAGGAAGCCGCGGCCGCCACTCTCGACGGCGAGCCACGCGACGCTTTGCATCGCGCCGGGCGCGGCGCTCAGTCGCGCGGCGAGCCGGCTCTGGAGATCCCGCAGGGCGTCCTTGTTCGCCATCGAGTCTCGATCAGTCGAAGGCCTTGATCTTGGCCACCAGCTCGTCGGCATCGACGGGCTTGACGATGTAACCCCGGGCGCCTTGCCGCAGTCCCCAGACCTTGTCGGTCTCCTGGTTCTTGCTGGTGCAGATGATGACCGGCACGTTGGCGAAGCGCTCGTCGCGCGTGATCGAGCGCGTGAGCTGAAAGCCGTTCTGCCCCGGCATCACGACGTCCATGAGGATCAGGTCGGGCTTGTCCTCGTCGAGGCGGCGCATCGCATCGTCGCCGTTCTGTGCCGTGCGGACCTGGTAGCCGCGCCGCGTCAGCAGGCCCGAGAGGAAATGCAACTCCGTCTTCGAGTCGTCGACCAGCAGGATTTTTTCGATCGGCATGGGTTCGTTCCCTCTGTCGCGCCCCGGGGTTCGCCCCGGGCGCATGGCCCCGAAGCACGGCGGGTGCCTCGCGTTTCAGCCTTCGCGCCGGTGCTGCGCGACCGCCGACAACAGCTGATCCTTCGTGAACGGTTTGGTCAGGTAGTCGTCGGAGCCGACCATCCGGCCGCGCGCCTTGTCGAACAGCCCGTCCTTGGACGACAGCATGATCACGGGCACTGCCGAGAAGCGCGGGTTGCGCTTGATGATGGCGCAGGTCTGATAGCCATCCAGACGGGGCATCAGGATGTCGCAGAAGATCAGATCGGGGTTGTGGTCATTGACCTTGGACAGGGCGTCGAATCCATCTTCGGCAAGCAGCACCTCATAGCCGCCCTGACGCAGGAATATCTCGGCGCTGCGCCGGATCGTGTTGCTGTCGTCGATGACAAGTACGCGGGCAGCCAGCGGTGGCGCTGTAGCCGGGCCTTCGTTGCTCACGGGACATCTCCTCAACCACTAGGGCACGCCCGGGGCGCGCCTCCCATGACCGTTATCGGCAGCGTGGCGTCAAATCTGAACCATTTCGAAGTCCTCCTTGCGCGCGCCGCATTCCGGACAGGTCCAGTTCATGGGAACGTCCGCCCAGGGCGTTCCCGGTGCGATGCCGTGTTCGGGGTCGCCCGCGGTCTCGTCGTAGATCCACCCGCAGATCAGGCACATCCAGGTTCGCAATGAACTCACGTTGTTTTCGTCGCGTCACTACAATGGCGGAAGATTGTAGTCACCCGACTTCCAGAAAAATCAATCCCGCGTAGGCACATACGCAACATTCCTCATTTCTTGCTAGAGGTTCGTTGCGCCTCCCGTCCCCTCCGCGCTCGCTGCCCTTCGCACCGCGCCGGACCCTATCGAAGCGCATCCCATGCCCGCCGTCGAATCCTCCAACACCGATAGCGCCGCCGAAGCGCTGCAGGAGCAGCCCCCGCCGGCCTGCGTGATGACGTTCAACGCCAGCGACGCCACGGGCGCGGGCGGCGTTGCAGGCGACATCGCCACGATTGCCGCCATGGGCGCGCACGCGCTGCCCGTCGTGACGTCCGTCGTGCTGCGCGACACGGCCGAGGTCTTCGAGCACAGCGCCCTCGATGCCGAGGTCGTCGTCGAGCAGGCGCGAAGCGTTCTCGAGGACGTCACGATTTCCGCCTGGAAGGTCGGTTTCCTCGGTTCCGCCGAGGGGGTGAGCGCGGTCGCCGAAGTGCTTTCCGACTATCCCGATGTCCCCCTGGTGGCCTACATGGCGCACCTGTCGTGGGTCGACGACGACGAACAGCAGGCCTATCTCGACGCCTATCGCGAGCTCGTGCTGCCTCAGACCGAAGTCCTCGTCGGCAACCACCAGACCCTCACCGACTTCCTGTTGCCCGACTGGAGCGCCGAGCGCCCGGCCTCGCCGCGTGAACTCGCCGTGGCTGCGCACGAGCACGGAACACGCTTCGTGCTGGTGACGAGCATCGTGGTGCCCAGCAGCGCCGGCGCCGACCAATATGTCGACAACGTGCTCGCTTCGCCGCAGGGCGCGGTGACGGGCGAGAAGTTCGAGCGCTTCGACGCCGCATTCGTCGGCGCCGGCGACACGCTGTCGGCGGCGCTTGCCGCCTTGCTGGCGTCGGGTGCCGACCTGCACGCCGCCGTCGGCGAAGCGCTCGCCTTCCTCGACCAGGCTCTCGACGCGGGCTTTCGCCCCGGCATGGGCAACGTGATTCCGGATCGCTTCTTCTGGGCGCTGCAACCCGACGACGAAGAGGAAGCACCAGAAGGCGATGCCGAAGAATCGACACCGAAGGATCCGCGTCATGTCCACTGAGATCCCCGCGAGCACAGCGCTCTTCGAACGCGCCCGCCGGGTGATCCCGGGCGGCGTGAACTCCCCGGTGCGCGCCTTCCGCGCCGTCGGCGGGACGCCGCGCTTCATCGCCCGCGCCCAGGGCGCATACCTTTGGGACGCGGACGGAAACCGCCATATTGATTACATCGGCTCCTGGGGCCCGATGATCCTCGGTCATGGCCATCCGGCGGTGCTGGCTGCCGTGACGAAGGCGGCCCACGAGGGTCTGTCGTTCGGTGCGCCGACGGAGCGTGAAGTCGAGCTCGCCGAGGAGATCCTGCGGCTCGTGCCGAGCATGGAGCAGTTGCGCCTCGTCAGCTCGGGCACGGAGGCAGCGATGAGTGCGATCCGCCTCGCCCGCGGCGCCACGGGTCGGTCCATGCTCATCAAGTTCGAAGGCTGCTACCACGGTCATGCCGACGCGCTGCTGGTGAAGGCGGGGTCGGGCCTGGCGACCTTCGGCAACCCGACCAGCGCCGGTGTGCCTCCCGAAGTGGTCCGGCACACCCTGGTGCTCGAGTACAACAATGTCGTGCAGCTCGAAGAAGCCTTCGCGTTGCACGGACACGAAGTCGCTTGCGTGATGGTGGAACCGATCGCCGGCAACATGAACTTCGTGCGCGCCAGCGTGCCCTTCATGCGCCGCCTGCGCGAGCTGTGCACCGCGAGCGGCGCGCTGCTCGTGTTCGACGAGGTGATGACGGGATTTCGCGTCGCCCTGGGCGGAGCGCAAAGCCTGTATGCCCAGGCGATCCCCGGGTTCGTGCCCGACATGAGCGTGTTCGGCAAGGTCATCGGCGGCGGCATGCCACTGGCCGCGTTCGGCGCCTCGCGCGCCGTGATGGAGCAACTCGCCCCGCTGGGTCCGGTGTACCAGGCGGGCACGCTCTCGGGCAACCCGGTCGCCACGGCCTGCGGCCTGGCCACGCTGCGCGAGATCCAGCGCCCTGGCTTCTTCGACGCCCTTGCCGCGCGCACCCGCGCGCTCGTCGACGGCCTGCTCGGTGCCGCGCGCGACGCGGACATCGCGTTGTGCGGCGACAGCGAGGGAGGCATGTTCGGCTTCTTCTTCGCGAGTGCGCTGCCGCAAGACTACGGAGCCGTCATGGCGACCGACAAGGACCGCTTCAACCGCTTCTTCCACGCCATGCTCGACCGCGGCGTGTACCTCGCCCCCGCGATGTACGAAGCCGGTTTCGTCAGCGCCGCGCACAGCGCCGAAGACATCGGCGCCACCGTCGAAGCGGCACGCGAGGCGCTGCGCGACCTGCCGCGCTGAACCTTCGCACGACGGACCGGGACGACGGCGCCCGGATCCCGACCTCTGGAACCGGCACATGCATCTCCACATCCTCGGCGTCTGCGGCACCTTCATGGGCGGCTTGGCCGCGCTGGCGCGCGAGGCCGGCCACCGCGTCACCGGTTGCGACGCCGGCGTGTATCCGCCGATGAGCGAGCAGCTGCAGGCGCTCGGCATCGACCTCGTCGAGGGCTACGGCGCCGAGCAACTCGCCATGAAGCCCGACCTGTTCGTCGTCGGCAATGTCGTGACGCGCGGCAACGCACTGATGGAGGCGATCCTCGACGCCGGCCGGCGCTACACCAGCGGCCCGCAGTGGCTCGCCGACCATGTGCTGCACGAGAGACATGTACTGGCCGTCGCGGGCACCCACGGCAAGACGACGACGACGGCGATGCTCGCCTGGGTGCTGGAGAAGGCCGGCCTGGCACCGGGCTTCCTCGTCGGCGGCGTCCCGCTGAACTTCGGCGTGTCGGCACGCCTGGGTTCGACCCACCCGGGGACGCCGTTCGTGATCGAAGCCGACGAGTACGACACCGCCTTCTTCGACAAGCGCAGCAAGTTCATCCATTACCGGCCGCGCACCGCGTTGCTGAACAACCTGGAGTTCGACCACGCCGACATCTTCGACGATCTCGCGGCGATCGAGCGCCAGTTCCATCACCTCGTGCGCACCGTTCCCTCGAGCGGCCGGCTCGTGGTCAACGCGCGCGACGACAGCCTGAAGCGCGTCCTCGCGCAGGGCTGCTGGAGCGAAGTGGTGCGCTTCGGCGCCCGCAAGGAGGAGCCTGGCGCGCTGCGGGCGCGTGGCGAGCCCCACGCGTTCGACGTGCTGCGAGGAAGCCTCAGGATCGCCCGCGTCGAGTGGGGCCTGCTCGGGGAACACAACCAGCTCAACGCGCTGGCCGCGATCGCTGCGGCCGAGCACGTCGGCGTTGCCCCCGAAGTCGCTGCCGGTGCGCTGGCAAGCTTCGAGAACGTGCGCCGAAGGCTCGAGCTGCGTGGCGAAGTCGGTGGCATCAAGGTCTATGACGACTTCGCACACCACCCGACTGCGATGCGCTCGACGGTCAACGGTCTGCGCCGCAAGCTCGATGCCCAGCCAGGGTCGTCAGCACAGGCGCGCGGGCGGATCATCGCCGTGTTCGAGCCGCGCTCGAACACGATGAAGCTCGGCTCGATGAAGGACCGGCTGCCCTGGTCGCTGGAAGAGGCGGACCTCGCCTACTGCCACGGCGGCGGACTGTCGTGGGACGCCGCGCAGGCGCTCGCGCCGATGGGCGCACAGGCGGTGGTTTGTGCCACCGTCGACGACCTGGTGCACCGTGTCGCAGCGGTCGCGCGGCCCGGCGACCATGTGCTGTGCATGAGCAACGGCGGTTTCGGCGGCGTGCACGGCAAACTGCTGCAGGCGCTGGCGGAACGCACCTGATGCCTTCGCGTCGGGCCGTCACGCATCTGCTCTATCTGCACGGCTTCCGCTCGTCACCGCAGTCGACCAAGGCACGCCGGATGGCGGCTTGGCTCGCCGCGAACCGGCCGGACGTGCAGTGGACCTGCCCACAGCTGCCGCCGTCACCTGCGCAGGCGATGCGTGAAGTGCTGGAACGCGTCGCCGACTGGCCGCGCGCGACGACGGGCATCGTCGGCAGCTCGCTCGGCGGCTTCTACGCGACAGCGATCGCCGAGCGCCTGGGCTGCCGCGCGGTGCTGATCAATCCCGCCATCGATCCGGCACGCGATCTCGTCGGCTATGTGGGCGAGCTCGAATCCTGGCACGGCAACGAGCGCTTCGAATTCCGCGCCGAGTTCATCGACGAATTGCGCCGGCTCACCCCGCTCGGCCTGACCGAACCGGACCGCTACCTCGCCATCATCGCCAAGGGCGACGAATTGCTCGACTGGCGCGAAATGGCGGCGCGCTACGTGGGCTGTCACGTCAAGCTGCTCGAGGGCGGTGACCACGCGCTGAGCGACTTCGAAGAACACCTGCCCGATCTGCTCGCGTTCCTGGGCCTGGGCTGAGCGCCTGCGTCAAGGCGGCAGCGGCGCCTGGCGCAGGCTTCAAGCGACAATCGTCGGCATGTTCGCGATGTATGAGGAAGGTGGCAGGTTCTTCGCCGGGCGCGTGATGGGCGAGGCCGAGGCGTCGCTGCAGGTCGAACTCGATTCGGGCAAGCGCGTCAAGGTCAAGTCGGCCGGCGTCCTGATGAAGTTCGAGCGGCCCCAGCCGGGCGAATTGCTCGCGACGGCGCAGCAACTCGCCGCCGACGTCGACCTCGACCTGGCCTGGGAGTTCGCCCCTGACGCCGACTTCACTTTCGGCGCGCTGGCGCGCGAGTACTTCGGTACCGCGGCAACGCAGGAGCAGCAGGCGGCGATGCTGCTGGCGCTGTTCGGGGCACCGCACTATTTCCGCCGTCTCGGACGCGGGAACTTCAGGAAAGCCCCCGAGGAAACCGTCAAGGCCGCGCTGCTGGGCATCGAACGCAAGAAGCTGCAGGCCGCGCAGATCACTGCCTGGGCCGACGAGATCGTCGCCGGCATCTGCCCTGCGCCGGTGCGCGAGCAGCTCTACAAGATCCTCTTCAAGCCCGACAAGAACTCGCCGGAGTACAAGGCCGTCGTCGAGGCTGCCCGGCGTTCGCAGAAGGCGCCGCTGGACCTGCTGACCGCGGCGGGGGCGATCGACAGCCCGTACCAGTTCCATTGGCGGCGCTTCCTGTTCGAGAACTTCCCGCGCGGAACGGCCTTCCCTGATCTGCAGGCGACTGGCATCAAGGAGACCCTTCCGCTTGCACCCACCGCCGCGTTCTCGATCGACGACTCGGCGACGACCGAAATCGACGACGCGCTCTCGGTGCAGGGCCTCGGCTCGGGGACTGTGGTCTTCGGCATTCACATCGCGGCACCAGGCCTGGCGTTCGCACCGGACTCACCGCTCGACAAGGTCGCACGCGAGAGGCTGTCGACGGTCTACATGCCGGGCTACAAGCTCACGATGCTGCCGGACGCCGTCGTCGCGGCCTACACGCTGACCGCGGGGCAGGATTGTCCGGCCGTGTCGCTCTATGTCAGCGTCGACGAAGCCACGCTCGAGACGAGGGACGCGCAGACGCGACTCGAGCGCGTGCCCATCGTCGCCAACCTGCGCCACGACCAGCTCGATGCCGTCATCACCGAGCCCTCGCTGCTGGGCGAGGCACCCGCCGGATACGCTTTCGCCGCCGAGCTGGCGTTCGCGTTTCGTCTCGCGCGCCACCTGAAGGCGCAGCGCGAAGTGGTGCGCGGCAAGCCGGAGTCGTTCAATCGCCCCGACTACAGCTTCCGGCTCGTCGCTCGCGACCAGGACGCGGACGGTGCCGAGCCGCGCGGCGACGAAACGGTGCAGATCACGACGCGCAAGCGCGGCGCGCCGCTCGATCTGATCGTCGCCGAGGCGATGATCCTTGCCAACAGCACCTGGGGCGCGTGGCTCGACACCTGCGGCGTGCCCGGCATCTACCGCAGCCAGGCGAGCATGGCGCCGGGCGTGAAGGTTCGCATGGGCACCCGTCCGGCACCGCACGCCGGCATGGGTGTGGCGCAGTACACATGGGCGACGTCGCCGCTGCGGCGCTACGTCGACCTCGTGAACCAGTGGCAGATCATCGCCTGCGCGCGTCACGGCCGCACCGCGGCGCTGGCAGCACCGTTCAAGCCGCGCGATGCGCAACTGTTCGCGATCATTTCCGGCTTCGACGCTGCCTATGCGGCCTACAACGGTTTCCAGTCGGCGATCGAACGCTACTGGGCCCTGCGCTCGCTGGCCCAGAACGACGTTCGCGAACTCGACGCGAGCGTCGTCAACGACGGCCTGGTGCGCGCCGATGCCCTGCCGCTGGTGTTTCGCGCCGCCGGCGCCGAAGGCCTGCCCCGCGGCACCCACGTGCGCGTGCGTGTCGGTGCCGCGGACCTGCTGACGCTGGACCTGCACGCCAGCGTCGTCGCGCGCCTCGAGGCACCGGCCGCCGAGGCCGGCGGCACCCTTGCCGAGCCCGACGCCGACGAACTCGAGGAGGTCCAGGCCGCGAGCCCGCTGACGCTTGCCATCGACGTCGAGGACGAAGGGACCCAAGCCGTGCAGGCCGCCTGAGAACATGCCCAGGAGACTTTCCACCCTCCAGGTGGCGTTGCTCGTGTCCGTGGGCGTTCACGCAGCGCTGCTGACGCTGCGTTTCGTCGACCCGGAGGGCTTCAATCGCGTGTTCCAGGACACGCCGCTCGAGGTCATCCTCGTCAATTCCCGCTCGGGCGAGGCGCCGATCAACGCCAAGGCCATCGCTCAGGCCAACCTTGCCGGCGGCGGCGATGCGGCGAAGGGGCGCTCCACCTCGCCGCTGCCGCCTTCGGCCCTGATCGAGGTCGGCAATGCGAGCGAGGACGCGCGCAAGCAGGTCGAGCAATTGCAGGAGACGCAGCAGCAGCTGCTGGCCCTGCTGCGCCGCGAGATGGCCCTGCTGCCGCAGCCCGATCCGCGACGCGATGCGGGCACGCCCGACGCCCGCGCACAGGAGGAGAGGCGGCGTCAGCTCGTCCAGATGCTGGCCGAGATCGAGAAGCGGATCAACGAGGAGAACGAGCGTCCGAAGAAGCGCTACATCAGCCCGTCCACGCGCGAGGAGGTCTATGCGCAGTACTACGATCGGCTGCGGCGCAAGATCGAAGACCGCGGCACCCGCAACTTCCCCGAGCACAACGGCCGCAAGCTCTATGGCGAGCTGACGATGAACGTGACGGTCGACGCCGAAGGCCGCGTCGTCGAAACCGAGGTCGTGCGCGCGTCGCCGTCCGCCGTGCTCGACCGGCGAGCGGTTGCGATCGTCCGCGCTGCCGCGCCTTTCGGGCCGTTCACGAGCGCGATGCGCGTCAAGGCGGACCAGCTCGTCATCACGTCGCTGTTTCGCTTCACGCGCGACGAGGGGCTGGAGACCAGCCTGAGCGCAACGCCATGAGCGCGCAGGGCCGCGACCGGCCGCATGCCGCCGGCCTCGGCCCCGCGCCGAGCGGGTCGGTGCCGGACCGGTACGCCGTCGTCGGCAATCCGGTCGGGCACAGTCGCTCGCCTTTCATCCACCGGCGGTTCGCGCTCGCCACCGGGCAGGCGCTCGAATACACGCGCCTGCTTTGCCCGGTGGATGGTTTCGAGGCGACGCTGCGAGCCTTTGCCGACGGTGGCGCGCGCGGCTGCAACGTCACGGTGCCCTTCAAGTTCGAGGCGCGACGAACGGCCGCACGATGCACCGAACGCGCCATGCTGGCCGGTGCGGCGAACACCTTGCGCTTCGATGCGGGCGGCTGGCTGGCCGACAACACCGACGGCATCGGCCTGGTGCGCGACATCGAGCGCAACGCGCGGCTGACACTCGCTGGGCGGCGCGTACTGCTGATCGGCGCCGGCGGCGCCGCTTCGGGCGCGCTCGGCCCGCTGCTTGCGGCCCGGCCGGCCGAGTTGACGATCGCCAACCGCACGCCGGAGAAGGCGCGCTCGCTCGCCGAGCGCCATCGGGAGATCGCCCGGCACTGCGGCGTGGCGCTGCGCAAGGCGCCGCTCGACGACTGCGGCGAAGCCTTCGACGTCGTGATCAACGCCAGCGCGAGCAGCCTGGCGCAGGCGGCGGTGCCCGTTGCCGCGAAGGTCCTCCGGCGGGGCGGACTTGCGCTCGACATGATGTACGGGCCGGCAGCGGCGCCGTTTCTCGCCTGGGCCGCAGCGCATGGCGCGTGCAGCCGCGACGGCCTCGGGATGCTGGTCGAACAGGCCGCCGAGGCCTTCTGCCTCTGGCGCGGCGTCATGCCCGCGACCGCCCCGGTTCTCGCGTTGTTGCGCCAGCGCCTGGCCGAGACCGAATGAGAGCGTGGGGCGCGAGCCTGCTGCGGCTGGCCCTGCTGATGCTGCTGGGTGGCCTGGCGCTGCAGCTCTACTTCGTCGCGCGCATCGCGCTCATGCGGTTCGTCGATCCGCAGAGCTCGACCTTCCAGCGCTCCGAGATCTGGCGCCTGGCCAGGGACCGGCACGCCGTCGCGTGGAGCCAGGAATGGCGCCGCTACGACCGGCTCGGCGAGCCGCTCAAGCGCGCCGTGATCGCGTCGGAAGACGCGCGCTTCGCCGACCACGGCGGCGTCGAGTGGGACGCGCTCGAGGCGGCGTGGGAGCGCAACCGGCGCGCCGAGGCCCGGATCGACCGGCTCAACGAGCAGTCACTGCGCCGCGCCGGGGCCGCACCGGCTCCGTCGGCGGGCGAGCGCCCGAGGCCGGCACAGGCCAAAGTGGTCGGCGGATCGACGATCACTCAGCAGTTGGCGAAGAACCTGTTCCTCTCGGGAGAGCGCAACCTCGTCCGCAAGGGGCAGGAGGCGCTGATCACGTGGATGCTCGAGGGCCTGCTGGGCAAGCGGCGCATCCTGGAGATCTACCTCAACAATGTCGAGTGGGGCGAGGGCGTGTTCGGCGCCCAGGCCGCGGCGCGCCACTACTTCCACGTCGATGCCGTGCAACTCGACGCGCTGCAGGCCGCGCGCCTGGCCGTCATGCTGCCGGCGCCCAAACGGTTCGAGAAGAGGCCGGCGTCGCCCTACGTCCTCGATCGCGCCGCGACTGTGGCGGCACGCATGCCAGCGGTGGAGCTTCCGTGATCTTGCGGCACACGCTGCGTCCTAGAATTGCTCGGTGAGTGCTACATCGTCGAGCGCAGAGATTGCTGCCGCAGCCGCCCGGTTCGTGGTCGACGAGGGCATGGAATACGGCCCGGCGAAGCGCAAGGCGGCGCGCCTGCTGGGCCAGCAGACCGTGCGCGGCGCGGCCCTGCCCGACAACGACCGGCTCGAAGCCGAGGGGCGCGCCTATCTCGACCTCTTCCACGCCGAGACGCAGCCGGCCGAGCTGGCAGCGCTGCGCGCGGTCGCGGCGCAGTGGATGGAACGCCTGTCCGAGTTCCGGCCCCATCTCACCGGCGCCGTCTGGCGCGGCACGGCGACGCGCCTGAACAGCGTGCATCTGCAGCTCTTCTGCGACGATTCGAAGGCCGCCGAGATCGCCCTCATCGACCGCCGCATCGACTACGAAGTCCACACCCAGCGGGGTCCGCGGGGTGACGAGGTCGACATGCTGCTCGTGTCGAGCCCCTGCGAGGGAATCGATGGGCGGGTCACCGTCTGCCTCGGCATCCTCGACTACGACGACCTGCGCGGGGCGCTGCGGCGCGATGCCTCCGGACGGCCGGAGCGCGGTGACCTGGCGGCACTGCGCCGGCTGATGGAGACGCAGTGATGCGACGGCGCGCGTGGGCTGCGGGCGCCACCGTCGCCGCAGCAAGCACCGGCCTGGGATGGACGCTGCGCTGGTGGTCCGAGAAGACACCACCCGCCGACGATGTCGTCGCCACGGGCACGCCGGCCGACCTGTGGAGTCTTCGCTTCGAGAATCCGAGCGGCGGGGAGCTCGCACTCTCGAGCTACGCCGGTCGGTCGCTGGTACTGAACTTCTGGGCCACCTGGTGTCCGCCCTGCGTCGAGGAATTGCCACTTCTCGACCGCTTCCAGCATGAACATGGTGCCAACGGCTGGCAAGTGATAGGACTTGCCGTCGACAGCGTGGAACCGGTGCGGGCTTTCCTCGCCCGCCATCCCGTCACTTTCGCCATCGGTCTGGCGGGCGTCAAAGGCTTGGCCTTGTCGCGTGCCCTTGGGAATGCGCGTGGCGCCTTGCCATTCAGCGCGATCGTCGACGCGAGCGGGAAGGTGGTGGACCGGCAGTTGGGCTCGCTGACCCAGGAACAGCTCGATGCCTGGGTCCGTCGGGCCTAGAATCGGGCGAACAGTCGTAAACCGTCTATAGTCGACGAAGTTTTGACTCGATCTCCGCAGAATCGAGCCAGATGGCGTCAGTTGAGATCGTTGATCAGCGGCAGAGGACACTCGGCGCCAGGAAGTTTCTCCCCGTCCCTTTCCGCGAGCGCGTGGCGCAGACGACAACGAATTCCAGGAGATCCCCATGGACCTGCGCAAACTCAAGACCTTGATCGACCTGGTTTCGGAATCGAACATCTCGGAACTCGAGATCACCGAGGCCGAAGGCAAGGTGCGCATCGTCAAGTCGGAGCCGCAGCGGGCGACCATCGCGCATGCACCGAGGCAGCTGGCCGAGGCCCCGCCCGGGCCTGTGGCCATCGAGGCGGCCCCGGTCCCCCCGCCGACAGTGGCCGAACCGGCGGAGGCTCCCGGGCACATCGTGAAGTCGCCGATGGTCGGCACCTTCTATCGCTCGCCGAGTCCCGGCGCGCAGGCCTTCGTCGAGATCGGCAGCCCGGTGAAAGAGGGCGAGCCCATCGGCATCATCGAGGCGATGAAGATCATGAACGAGATCGAGGCCGACAAGTCCGGCGTCGTCACGCGCATCCTGTGCGAGAACGGGCAGGCCGTCGAGTTCGGTCAAGCCCTGTTCGTCATCGAGTAGCGGCGCCGCACCCATGTTCAAGAAGGTTCTCATCGCCAACCGAGGCGACAACGCCGCAGGCGTTGCGGCGAAAGCTGACTTCGCGCCAGCGAAGTCGGCTGCAGCCACATCGCGCCGCGCGCGCAGCGCGTAGGGCGATCGAGGCGAGGCACCATGTTCAAGAAAGTTCTCATTGCAAACCGAGGCGAGATCGCCCTTCGCATCCAGCGCGCCTGCCGGGAGATGGGCGTGCAGTCGGTCGTCGTCTTCTCCGAGGCCGACCGCGACGCGAAGTACGTCGAACTCGCCGATGAGGCGGTCTGCATCGGGCCGCCGGCCTCGGCACAAAGCTACCTGAACATGCCGGCCATCATCTCGACGGCCGAGGTGACCGACGCCGAGGCGATCCACCCCGGCTACGGCTTCCTGTCGGAAAACGCCGACTTCGCCGAACGCGTCGAAAAGAGCGGCTTCACGTTCATCGGCCCGACGCCCGAATCGATCCGGATCATGGGCGACAAGGTCGCCGCCAAGCAGGCGATGATCAAGTCGGGCGTCCCCTGCGTCCCGGGCTCGGAGGGCGCGCTGCCGGACGACTCGAAGGAGATCATTCGCCAGGCACGCGCGATCGGATATCCGGTGATCATCAAGGCCTCGGGCGGCGGCGGCGGCCGCGGCATGCGCGTCGTGCACACCGAAGCGGCGTTGTTGCACGCGGTGCAGACCACTCGCGCCGAAGCCGGTTCGGCGTTCGGCAATCCCGAGGTCTACATGGAGAAGTTCCTCGAGAACCCGCGCCATATCGAGATCCAGGTCCTTGCCGACGAACACCGCAACGCCGTCTGGCTCGGCGAGCGCGACTGCTCGATGCAGCGCCGGCACCAGAAGATCATCGAAGAGGCGCCGGCGCCGGGCATCGCGCGGCGCATCATCGAACGCATCGGCGAGCGCTGCGTCGCCGCC
>Ga0208980_10001384_pt1 | contig 14682 bp, 20 predicted proteins | sample WetSurMetagenome_3_FD_187993 | JGI IMG/M metagenome (GOLD analysis project Ga0208980, IMG submission 187993) | Wetland microbial communities from Twitchell Island in the Sacramento Delta, sample from surface sediment Aug2011 Site A1 Bulk (version 2) | ecosystem: Environmental > Aquatic > Marine... | reverse complement strand
GATCCTGCCGGCGGCAAATTCTTCTACTGTATTCCTCGTCTCAGCCGCGGGCTTATTGATCGTGGTGGGTGTTGTTCGCGATACCTTCAATATCATCGACGCCGAGCTGAAAATGCACGGCTACCAGGAAAAGTTGATTCACTAGGCAGCAGATGGGTACTTACATCGTTCTTCTTGGCCCCCCTGGGGCAGGCAAAGGTACCCAGGCTGAAGTGGTATCGGAAAAGTACGGGTTGATCCATGTATCTTCCGGCGACCTTTTTCGAGAGAACATTAAAAACAAAACAGAGCTGGGAACCCTGGCGCAGGGTTACATCAACCGCGGTGAGCTGGTTCCGGATGATGTAACCATCGGCATGGTCAAAGCCCGACTGACGATGGAAGATAATAAATCCGGTGCGCTGCTGGATGGCTTTCCACGTACCGCTGCCCAGGCGCAGGCGCTGGGTGAGATGCTCCAAGGAATGGGTGCGGAAGTAAAAGTTGTTCCGTATATCGCCGTCCCTGAAAAAGTGCTGATCGAACGGTTATCCGGACGATGGACCTGCCGGGCAGGCGGGCATGTGTACCATAGTGAATTCCACCCTGCGCAGAAGGAAGGAATCTGCGATGTGGATGGTTCTGAACTTTACCAACGCGATGACGACAAGCCGGAAACAGTGGCCAATCGTATTCAGGTTTTCAACAAGCAAACCCAACCGCTGATCGATTATTACCGCGGGCAGGACCTTCTGTTGGAGATCGACGGGACTCAGGAGATCGGCAAGGTGACCTCCGATCTGATCAAGGCGATCGAAGGGTAAGTGCCGGATGAGTTGGGAACGCAACATTACGATCAAGAGTGAAAAAGAGCTCAAGGCCATGCGGGATGCAGGCCGGATCAACGCGGAAGCATTGGCAGCAGTGCGAGCGGTTATCCAGCCAGGGGCGACAACTGCCGACCTGAACGCCGCGGCAGAAGCGGTACTAAAAAAGCATGGAGCTTATTCGCCCTTTAAAAATTATCCCGGTCCCTATCCCTACCCGGCCAGCACATGCGTGAGCGTGAACGAGGAACTGGTTCACGGCATCCCGGGTAAACGGAAACTGAAGGAAGGCGATATCGTTTCCGTAGATTGCGGAACCGTTTTCGAGGGTTTCGTAGGGGATTCAGCGTTCACCGCCGGGGTGGGCGAGATCTCCAGTAAGGCCCGGAAACTGCTGGATGTGACAGAGAAAGCTCTGGAAATTGGCATCGAGCAGATGCTCCCGGGCAAGTACACTGGCGATGTTGGATATGCCATCCAAACCTACGTGGAACAGAACGGGTTTCAGGTGGTTCGGGAATACACCGGACACGGTGTGGGCAGATTGATGCACGAAGGCCCCCAGGTTCCCAATTATGGTTACCCGGGCCGGGGAATTCTGCTGCGGTCAGGGATGACAATCGCGCTGGAGCCCATGGTTCTGATGGGAAATACCTATCTAACCAGGGTGATGCCAGACCAGTGGACGGTCTGCTCCAAGGATGGCGCACTGGCGGCTCATTTTGAGCACAGTGTGGCGATCACGGAAACGGGTCCTGTGATATTAACCCTCGCAGGGGATTGAAAAATCCTCCTAGACGGAACAGGTAACCAAAGATATAATCAAAACTTTGGTGATTAGCAACAGGAAGAGAACAAGGAGTAGCAGGTTATGAAAGTTTCACCATCCATTCGAAAGCGCTGTTCCAAGTGCAAGATTGTTCGGCGTAGCGGCCGTTTGTTCGTCATTTGCGAGAATCCAAAACACAAACAGCGACAAGGATAAGGAATTATGGCAAGAATTGAAGGTGTTGATCTTCCGCGGACAAAGCGGATCGAAGTGGCCCTGACCTATATTTTTGGGATCGGACCCACACGCGCCCACAAGATTCTGACGGATACGCGGGTCAGTCCAGATGTGCGTGTTAAGGACATGACCGAGAGCGACGTCAACCTGCTGCGCGAATATATCACCAAGAATTATAAAGTTGAAGGCGATCTCCGCCGTGAAGTTCAAATGAACATCAAACGGCTGATTGAGATCGGCTGCTATCGCGGAATGCGCCACCGCCGCAACCTGCCGGTGAATGGTCAACGCACCCGCACTAACTCCCGCACCCGCAAAGGTCCACGCAAGACCGTGGCCGGTCGCGGACGCCGCCGTGGAGCAACCAAGAAATAAACTAATTGGCGCCGCCCTCGGGAGGGACCTCTCACCCCGCGGCTACCCGATAGCATGCGCCAAAAAGTTTTATTGTTCGGATTTGTTAAGTTGAACGACAAAGAGGTATTATGGCTCAAACTGTAAGATCAACGAGACGCACAAGCACAGCCCGCAAGGCGAAGCGCGCTTTATCATCCGCGCAGGTGCATGTGTTCGCGTCCTTCAACAATACCATCATCACCGTCACGGATGAGCAGGGCAGCACGGTTTGCTGGGGCAGTTCAGGTTCGGCAGGCTTCAAGGGTTCCCGCAAGAGCACCCCGTTTGCCGCTCGTCTGGCCGCCGAGCAGGCTATAAAAGCCGCCCAGGCGATGGGCATCCAGGAAGTGGACCTGATCATTAAAGGACCCGGTCCTGGACGCGAATCTGCCATCCGCGCAGTACAGGGTATGGGGTTGAAGGTGCGTTCCATTTCGGATATCACCCCGGTGCCGCACAACGGCTGCCGACCTCCGAAAAAACGCCGCGTCTAGAAAAGAGAGAGGAAACATATGGCAAGATATCTTGGTCCGGCGTGTCGATTATGCCGGCGTGAAGGTGAAAAATTATTTTTGAAGGGTGAGCGCTGCTTCACCCCCAAGTGCGCGTTTGAGAAACGCGGTTTTGCGCCCGGCCAGCATGGCAAGGGGAACCAGGGCCGCGGAGAACGCGAATCGGACTATGCCCGCCAACTGCGCGCCAAACAACGCGCCCGCCGGGTTTATGGCGTCCTAGAGCGCCAGTTCCGCCGAAATTTCGCGGTTGCTCAGCACAAACGCGGTATGACCGGCTTGAACCTGCTTCAGACGCTTGAGCTTCGTCTGGATAATGTGGTCTTTCGCATGGGTCTGGCTGCCAATCGCAATGAAGCCCGCCAGCTTGTGAACCATGGTCACTTCCAGGTGAACAACCAGAAGTCAGATATCCCTTCGATGCTGCTAAAACCGGGTGATACGGTGGCTGTCCGCGAATCATCCCGTGGGAATGCCTTTTTTAAGGTATTGCCAGACTTTGCTGAAAAACGCAATTGCGCCGTTTGGTTGGATCGGGATGTGAAGAGTCTATCCGGTCGGATCTTACGCCTGCCCGAACGCAGCGAGATCGATGGCAGCTTGAATGAGCAGTTAATCGTTGAGTACTATTCTCGCTAAGCCGGGTGATCCTGTGATAAATGTGATTCATTCATTGGAAAGGGGTCGATCATGTGCGCTATGAACAGCATGGTTACGCCGAAGGTAGAGCGGGACGCTGAAGCCCGCAACTACGGCAAGTTTGTGATCAGCCCATTGGAGCGTGGTTTCGGGGTTACCCTTGGAAATGCGCTGCGCCGAGTTCTATTGTCATCCCTGGATGGCACGGCAGTTACCTCCATCCGCGTGTCGGATACCTTGCACGAGTTCACCGATATTCCTGGCGTCCGCGAGGATGTAATTCAGGTACTTCTGCAGGTCAAGCAGATCCGCCTGGTGATGCACGAAGGCGAAAGCGCCCACCTGCATCTGGATGTGCACGGGGAGGGCGTGGTTACAGCCGCCGATATTCAGACCACCGCGGAAGTTGAGATCGTCAACCCAGACCTGTACTTGTTCACGGTAAACGACAGCAAAGCCCGGCTGGAGATTGAAATGACCGTGGAACGCGGGCGGGGATATTCACCTGCAACCGAACGCAGCGGTAAGCTGCCCATTGGCGATTTACCTGTGGACGCCATCTATACTCCGGTCAAACGGGTAAATTTCAATGTCTCTGCCGCCCGTGTGGGGCAGAGTACCAATTATGATAAATTGACCCTCGAGATCTGGACCGACGGCACCATTACCCCCGAAAAAGCCCTGGGCGGAGCCTCCAAGGTCATGATCGACCATCTTCGCTATATCTCCGGAATCAGCGAAGAGATTCTTCCGATCGCTGTGGAGAAGGAAGTGGTTGGTATGGGTCTCACCAGCGAAGCCGCTGAAACCCCCATCGAAAATCTTGATCTCTCGGTGCGCGTTTTTAATTCTTTGAAGCGCACAGGCGTCACCACGGTGGGTGATGTTCTGGAGCTGCTCGCCAAGGGTGATGACGCAGTTATGTCCATCCGCAATTTTGGCGAAAAGAGCCGCGACGAGCTGGTGGAGAAGATGCGTGAAAAGGGCTTTTTGGAAAAAGAGAAGGACGTGGAGTAAGAACAATGCGACATCAAGTATCTGGATATCGACTTTCACGCGGAAAGGATGAGCGGACCAGCCTGAGAAAGACAATGATCTGCCAGCTTTTCACACATGAGCGGATTCACACCACCAAGACCAAGGCGAAAGCCATCCGCGGAGATGCGGAAAAGCTTATCACCCTGGCACGCAATTCCAGCAAAGGCAGCGACGTGGATAAAATGAACGCCCGCCGGCAAGCCGCCGCGGAACTCAACAATCCCGAAATCGTCAAGAAATTATTCGATGAGATCGGTCCACGCTACGAGACCCGCAATGGGGGTTACACCCGCATTTTGAAACTCGGGCCGCGCCTCGGCGATGCTGCCGATATGGTTTTGCTCGAGCTAGTCGAAGGTTGATCCTACCGGTAACTCCGGATAGGAATGGCACATTACAAACTTATTCTTGCGTATGATGGCACCCGCTTTCTAGGATACCAGAAGCAGGGCGGCAAGCGGACGGTACAGGCTGAGCTCGAAACTGCCCTGAAAAGCGTGGGCTGGAAGGGCACGGCTGTTCTCTCCGCCGGTCGCACTGATACGGGAGTGCATGCCAGCGGTCAGGTGACAGCTTTCGACCTGGATTGGAAGCACAGCCTGGACGAGCTGCAACGGGCGATCAATGCGAAACTTCCGGCGGATATTTCCGCCAGGGAGATTAGCGAGGCACCCGGGGGATTTCACCCGCGCTTCGATGCCAGAGCCCGCACATACCGCTACGAGATCTTCGGAGACGAATTCCGAGATCCGCTGCGAGAGTACACCGCCTGGCGAACCTGGCCGGTTCCGGATTGTGGGATCCTTCAGGTGGCTGCGGAATTGATCATCGGACGGCACGATTTCAGTGCCTTCGGGCGGGCGATGGGAAAAGGGGAAAGCACGGAACGAATCGTGTGGGATTCCAGATGGGAGCCCGCATCAGAAGACGGGTGGGTGTATGAGATCAAGGCCAACGCCTTTCTCTACCACATGGTGCGGCGAATCGCCTTCCTTTTGGTGAGGGCGGGGCAGGGCAGAGTTTCACTGGATGACCTGCAGAAATCCGTTCTTACCGGGAAAAAGATCCTCCCGGGGCTGGCTCCGCCAAACGGTTTGACGCTCGTCAAAGTGGATTACGCTGAAGATACGCAGGAATTTGGATTTAGGCAAACTTAGAAAGTGTGAGGATGGCGAAAGTGGAAAAAACATACGTCATTAAGGGTACACCACAGTCGAACTGGCTTTTGGTGGACGCGAATGAACAAAACTTGGGCCGCCTGGCCACCCGAATTGCCCATTATCTTTTGGGCAAGCACAAACCGGATTACACCCCGGGCGTGGAGATGGGTGATTTCGTGGTGGTGATCAACGCCGATAAACTGGCCATTGCCGCCAAACGGCTGGATACCAAGAATTATTACTCCGTTTCCGGGTACCCGGGTGGATTGCGCACGGTAGGAATGCGCGACCAGATGCGCGTGCACCCCGACCGGGTGATCACCGCTGCAGTTTGGGGAATGCTTCCCCATAATAAAGTAGGCCGGCATTTGATGAGCCGCCTTAAAGTTTATAGTGGGAATGATCATCCCCATACCGCGCAGAACCCTCAGCCGGTGATATAAAGGAGCAAGAGGATTATGGCACTTCAATATTACGAAGGTATTGGTCGACGCAAGGAAAGCACCGCCAGGGTTCGCCTGATGAATGGTTCCGGCGAGATCGTGGTCAACCAGAAGCCAGGCACCCAGTTCTTTTCCCGTCCAGGCGACCTGGATGATATCTGGGCTCCGTTTGCCGCGGTTGGTCAGGATAAGAACGGTTTCGATGTCAGTGTTGTCGTGAATGGCGGCGGTGTCACCGGGCAGACTGAATCGGTGCGCCTGGGTGTTGCCCGCGCGCTGGTCAAGATCAACCCGGACTATACCTCACCTCTGCGCAAGGCTGGCTTCCTTACCCGCGACGCCCGCGTGAAGGAACGTAAAAAACCAGGCCTCAAGCGCGCTCGCAAGGCACCTACCTACACCAAACGGTAGAAAACAAGGATCAACCATACATTCCCGCGAGGGAATATCAAGAGCAGGGTGTTTTCCAGTGAAATTACCGGAAAGCACCCTGATCTAGTTAAGGACCTGATGTGAAAACCAACAACCTTGTACCTGAGAATTTGACCCGTATCCTGGCTGCCTTGCAAGTGGAAACCCTGGCCAACCTTGTTTTGCTGGATGTTGGCAGGTTGGATAACTTGGAAGCAGCGGGGGTGGAGATCGGCCCGCGCCTGGTGGCGGGGTTTCCCCCGGATGCGAATATCCTCTTTACCAATATTGAAAAAGGAGAGGGTTTGCAAATAATATCCAAGGCGATGGCGCAATCCTGCTCGCCGGGTCAAATTGTCAAGGTTCTTTGCGAGGATAGCGGTAGGTGGAATGTTCAAGACTCCCCATTTGCGGACCTGGCTACTCTCCCGAGTGAAGTTACGCCCATCGCGGCATTTCTCCCCGCGCGGGCTTCGGATTTGAGCTTCGAGACTTTTCAGCAAGTGGTTGCCCGCCTGCGCGCGCCAGATGGCTGCCCATGGGACCGCGAACAGACCCACCTGAGCCTGCGGCCGCACCTTCTGGAAGAAGCTCACGAAGCCCTGGAGGCAATCGACCAGGAGGATCCTGCAAGTTTGCGGGAAGAGCTTGGGGACCTGCTGCTTCAGATCGTTTTGAACGCGCAGATCGCCAGTGAGACCGGAGAATTCAGCATGGCGGATGTTCTCGAAGGCATCAACCGAAAGATCATTCATCGCCACCCGCATGTTTTCAAGGATACCCAATTGGACGGAGTTGAAGGAGTCCTTAAGAACTGGGAAAAATTGAAGGAAGCTGAACGAAAAGAAAACGGGGTGGACGAGGAGAAAGGCCTGCTGGATGGCGCTCCCCGGTCACTGCCAGCCCTCAGCCTGGCTCAGGAATACCAGGATCGCGCAGCCAGGGTTGGGTTCGACTGGCCTTCGATCGATCCGGTGCTTCAAAAAGTACATGAAGAGTTGGGGGAAGTGGATCAAGCCTCAAACGAGGAGGAGCTCACCCACGAACTGGGCGACCTGCTTTTCGCGGTGGTCAACCTGGTGCGCTGGCATAAGATTGACGCGGAAAGCGCATTGCGCGGCATGAACCGCAGGTTTGCCAAACGCTTCAAGTTTATCGAGCAGCAAGCCAGAAAGAATGGACAGAAGCTCTCGGAGATGTCGCTGGAGGAGATGGACAGGTTCTGGGAGGAAGCCAAATCCCTGGAAGATTGATAAAAAAAGAGACCGGTCGTTGGATCGACCGGTCTCTAGAAACCATAATGTTATTTAAACCACAATCCAGTGACCAAATGCGGTTCCCCTTCCGTTAATACCAGCTGCATGGTCAAGGGTCCTTTTTCGAAGTTCACCGTGTAAAAAACACTAATAAAACCGCCTTCGGTCTGGATTTGTTTGGGTGTCATAGATTGGTAAGCCCCAAGCTGCGATTCCAGTTGGGTGCGCAGGTTTTGAAAGGCATCCTCCGTGGTAGCTTTTAGCATGGCGTCATCATAATTTGCCCTGAATGCCTGAAAGTCATTGTTTTTGAGCGCAACCATCAGGTTTTCCGCCATTGGCGTAGCTGCGGCCAGGATTGCAGGGTCGAGCGCAGTATTTGCCGCGGTTTGGGTTGGGTTCGCGCAGGCTGATAAGATGAAGGCGAGAATCATCACTGCCAGGGTGAAAATCAAAGGGGAATTTCTTTTCATGATCATTCCGTTCCTGGTTCAAAGAGGCTCGAACCGGGCAGTAAAATGCCGCATCAATTCTGGAGCGTAGGATAGGCGGTACCCCTGATATTCTGAGGCATGGGAGGCAACTCTTTTGATCGTTTCAATTACATAATCGAAATGAGACGCGGTGTAGACCCGACGGGGAATCGCCAGGCGCACCAGCTCCAGACGGGGATACACGATCGCACCAGTTTGTGGATCGGGGTGGGCGAACATGACCGAGCCGATCTCCACCGAGCGGATACCGCCCTCCAGGTACAGCGCCGCGGAAAGCGCCTGCCCGGGAAATTCGGATTGCGGGATGTGGGGCAGAAGCCGGCGGGCATCCAGGTAGATGGCATGACCTCCGGGCGGTTCCAGAATAGGGATGCCGGCTTCGATCAGGCTCTCCCCTAGGAAAGCTGTCTGCCCGGTGCGGTAGGCAAGGTAGGATTCATCCAGCCCCTCCCAAAGACCAACAGCCAGGGCTTCCAGGTCTCGCCCAGCCAGTCCGCCGTAGGTGGGGAAGCCTTCACGCAGGATCAGCTCGTTGCAGATACCCTGGAAGAGGGCATCATCCCGGACAGCCAAAAAGCCGCCAATATTGACCAGAGCGTCCTTCTTTGAACTCATCCATGCCCCGTCGGCCAGGCTGAAGATCTCGCGCACGATCTGAAGAATTGAAGAATCTTTATAACCTTCTTCACGTTCCTTAATGAAGAAAGCGTTTTCGGCATATCGGCAGGCATCAATGAAGAAGGGGATCTTGTATTGATGATATATCCCGGAGACCCCGCGAATGTTCTCCAGCGAGACCGGCTGCCCACCGCCGGCGTTGTTGGTGATGGTGATGCAGCCGAAGGGAATATTTTCCACCCCGGTTTCCTCGATGAATTTGGAAAGCTTCCCGAGGTCCATGTTGCCTTTGAAAGGGTGATGCGAGGTGGGATCCAGGCCTTCGTCGATGACCAGGTTTTCGGGGATGCCCTTTCGTGCCCGGATGTTACCCTCGGTGGTGTCGAAGTGCATATTGGAGGGAACGCGGTTGCCGGGCTTCACCAGCAGGCTGGCCAGAATGTTCTCAGCGCCACGTCCCTGGTGGGTGGGGACGAAATGCTCAAAACCGAAAATGCTCTTCATCGCTTCCGCCAGGCGGTAATAGGAACGTGCCCCGGCGTAGGATTCATCCCCGCGCATGATGGCCGCCCACTGCTCCTGGCTCATCGCGCCTGTTCCGGAATCGGTCATCAGGTCGATATACACATCCTCCGCGCGCAGGGCAAAGAGGTTGTAGCCGGCAGATTCAAGCGCTTTTTTCCTCTCATCCGGGGGAATGAGGTGGATGGATTCCACAACTTTGATGCGGAAGGGTTCGGCGGGGTGACGGGGCATGCAATCCTCCTGGGGGTTTTCCTCACCCTGGGAGCGGGTAAGGTTTCTGTTGATCAGCAACCCAAAAATGTTTTTCAGGGGTGTTGATCAGGCTATATTATAAGGTTGCATACCGGAATTGGGTAAGCCGGCAAATTACATCACAGAACCTGTTCATCCCTTGACAATATTCAAATATATGCAATAATATATCAATATTATTCAATAACATATTAATAATATTTATTAGAAGAACAAATAAGTTCAATAAAGCTGGAAGAAATGCGGAGGCACAGATGGATGAACGACAGAAGATACTGACAGACGTCGCTGATGGAAAGATCAGCGCGGAGGAAGCCAACAAACGGTTGGCCGCACTGGAGGTGGATTCCAGTGTTAAGGATCCCCCGGTGGAAACCGGTGAAGTGATCCAGCCAGCCAGGACGGAACTGCCCGCTTCAAATTGGAAGAAATGGTGGCAGATCCCGTTCTGGATCTCGATGGGTTTCGTGGCGCTCACCGGCTACTGGATGTACACCAGCTACCTCAACGCGGGCATGAGCTGGGGTTTCTGGTTCGCGCTGTTCTTCTTTATGCTCAGCCTGGTGGGGGTGGTCGCCTCGGTGCTTTCGCGCAATTCCCGCTGGCTGCACGTGCGAATCCGCGAGCACAGGGATGGTAACCCGCGGAATATTGCCTTTAGCTTTCCGATCCCCTTCCGCTTTGCCTCACGCGTAGTTTCGATGTTTTCCTGGGCAATGCCGGAGGACATCCGCGAAGCACACCTGGATGAGATCATCGTCGCGGTGGAGAATTCCATTTCCACAGATGAACCGATCGAAGTCTATGTGGATGAACAAAATGGGGATCACGTGGAGGTCTTCATCGGTTAAGCCTGAAGCGTGGAATTTCCAGAGACTATAATGGGACCCGTGAGACGGGTCCTATTTGTTATTCTACTCATCCTGGCAATCGCTGCTGCGTTTGGCTTTATCTGGACGCTCCTGCCCGCTCCCCGCCAGGTGCACACCGTCCCTTTCCCGGATGACCTTTCAAGCTTGTATGGGAAAAAGTCGATCACCCTGGAATTCCCAGCATCGCTGCGCCTGGGAGAGACCGGGCAGGCGATCCTGCTCATCCGGCCTGCTGGAGGTGAACCCTCCACCCTGGACCGCGAGAAGGAAAAATCTCTTCATTTTCAATCCCGGCTCGATCTGCCTGGCGTTCATGCATTGCCGGTGGATCTTCAATCCGCAGAATTCGATCCCCAGACCGGCGCGGAATTCCCGTGGAGGCTTCTCCCGGTATCAGGCGGGGATTTTGAAGGAACCCTGAAGGTTTATGCTTCGCGGGGGGATCCGCTGCCCCCGGGCGAGGAGGGAGAGCTGATCTTCGCGATCCCGATTAAGATCCGCGTAACGAGCCTATTGGGGCTACCGTTGGATATCGCCAGGTTCCTTTCGCTATTTGTGCTAGTTCTGGCCGGGTTGGGTGGCCTGTTGGTGCTCACATCCCGGAGGAGCCAAAACGGGTTTCATTGATTGACTGATTAGCCCACCGGTTGATATAATTGCGCAGTCATGCCCGAACCGACCAAACCGCAACCCCAGGATAAGCAGCGGCTTGTGAACTTGACCGTTATCGCCCTGGTGGGGCAGGTGGGCTGCCTGACTTTGCTGATCGTGCTTGGGGCAGTCTTCGCCGGGATGTGGATCGACAGCCGGATGAACTCGAGACCGGTGGGGACGATCCTGCTGGTGGCGGTCAGCGTGCCCGTCGCGATTTACGTGATGCTCAAAGTGGTGCGAGCCACCCTGAAAAAACTGGGACTGGATTCCAAACCCCAGGCAACCTTAAAGGAAGGGAACACGGAAGATTCAGAGGACAATGGATAAACCAAAATCCCGCTGGCGGTTGGGGAAAAACCGCTGGATCGTACTCGCCCTCATCATTGCCGGGATCATCTTCTCATTTGTGTTTCCGCCTGCCCGGCCGATCTTCGAAGTCATCCCCGAGCCGATCACCGGTGTGCTTTTCACCCTTCCCCGGCTCGGACCCATCTCGCTCACCAATACCACTTTCACCCTGGCGGTGGTTTCCATCATCCTGATCCTGATGGCTTTTTTCGTCAAGCGGTCGATCAAGAAAGACACACTCATCCCCGGGGGATTCGCCGCAGCCCTGGACCTGCTTTTTGAATACCTTGAGGACATGACCGCCTCCACCGCCGGCAAGTGGGCCAAGGCGATCTTTCCCTTCTTTGCCACCATCGTTCTTGTGGTGGTGCTTTCCAACTGGATCGAACTGATCCCCGGCGTGGGCAGCATTGGCTGGCTGGAAGAGGTCAAAGAGAACGGTTATCCAACCATCCAGTTGGCTTCAGGGGTGACTAGCCTGGTAACACCCGCCAACCCCTCGGGAGTGGGATACCAGGTGGTGCCCTTCATGCGCACGCCCTCCACCGACCTGAACTTCACCCTCATGCTGGCGCTCGTTTCGGTGGTGATGACCCAGGTGATCGGTTTTCGCGCGCAGGGTGGCAAATACTTCACCAAGTTCTTCAACACCCGCACGCTGTTCACCAAACCGCTTTTTGGAGCGATCGATTTCCTGGTGAGTATTCTTGAAGGGATCTCGGAGATCATGAAGGTGATCTCGTTTTCCTTCAGGTTGTTCGGCAATATTGTGGCGGGTTCCATCCTGCTGCTGGTGGTGGGCTCGCTGCTGCCCATCTTTCTGCCCTCGATGGTGATGATGTTCGAATTCTTCATCGGCCTGATACAGGCGATCGTTTTCGGCATGCTCACCATGGTGTTCATGTCGATGGCCACCCACGGGCATGAAGGCGAAGAGGAAGCTGCACCGGCCGGCGAGAACGGCTAATATTCTTTTTCAATAATAAGATTTTGGTACTTGGAGGAAGGTTTTCATGGATCCAGCACTCGCAACATCAGAAGCAATCATTCAAGCCGCAAGGTATATTGGCGCAGGCCTGGCCATGATCGGCGCGCTCGGCGCGGGGATCGGCATCGGCCTCTCGGTGCAGGGGGCGCTGAACGGCATGGCGCGCAACCCAAGCACCTACAATACCCTGCTGACCAACATGATCCTGGGTATCGCCTTCTCCGAAGCCATCGCGATCTACTGCCTGGTGGTGGCGTTCATGATGCTCTTCAAAGTGGTCTAACCCCAAGGAATAGAGGAAAACGCGATGGAAGGTTTGGGAATCAATCTTGGTTACCTGCTGATGCAGTTGGCGATGTTTGGCATCGTCTTCGTCACCCTGCGCGTGTGGGTGTATAAACCCATCCTGGGGATGATCGCCAAGCGGCGTGAAAAATTGACCCAAAGCCTGGAGGACGCGCGCGTGGCCGCCGAAGCGCGCGCCAACGCTGAAGCCCAGGCTGCGGAGATCGTCGCCGAGGCGCAAAGTAAGGCAACCCTGGTTTTGAAGGAAGCCAACGAACGCGCCGGTCAACTCGAAAAAGAGATCAAAGGCAACGCGGAGACCGAGATCCAGAAGATGCGCGCGGCAGCCAATGCCGAGATCCAGACGGAGCGCGAACGCTCCCTGAAGGAAATGCGTACCGAGATCGCCGCCCTGGCCATTGCCGCCACGCAGAAGCTGGTGGGCGAAGCCCTGGATGAAAAACGCCAGCATCAGCTTTTAACGGAATTCTTCTCCGGCATCAAGGACGGGCGGGTGATCGTGCTGGATGGTGAAAAGCTGACCGGCGAGCGCGCCGAGGTCACCTCCGCCGTGGAACTGAGCGCCGAGGAGCGCAAACTGGTGGAGAAGGAGCTCAAACCACACCTGGGCAGCAGTCCGAGCATCGATTTCAAGGTGGACCCACAGATCATGGGCGGGATGGTGATTAAAGTGGGCGACCGGGTGCTGGATGGCTCGGTGCTGGCCCAGCTTCAGGCGCTCAACACTGCATTGAAATAAATTTTGACAGGAATTTCCAAACGGCGTTTTAGGGTACAATCCCCGAAGCGCCGTTTTATTTAACCCATGACCGAAAAACCGCTCCTTCAGCTCTTTGCCGATTTTCCCCTGCCGTTCGAGATCCACGGCTCACCGCAGGGCGTGCAGGTAACCCGGGTGGTCTTCGATTCCCGCCTGGTCCAACCGGGCGACCTCTTCGTGGCGCTGCCCGGGGTGAGCTCCGATGGGCATCGCTATATCCCTGCCGCCATTGAAAAAGGCGCAGTATCCGTGCTGGGCAGCATGGATCTATCCCTGCGTGTTCCCTTCATTAAAGTGGAGAATACCCGCGCCGCGATGGCCTGGCTTTGCGCCGCGCTGGAGGGCTGGCCGGCCAGATCGCTGACCGTGATCGGCGTGACCGGTACGGACGGCAAGACGACCACCTCCTCGCTCATCCACCGCATCCTGCTGCAGGCCGGACTGAAGGCGGGCATGATCTCCACGGTCAATGCAGTGATCGGCGATGCGGTGCTGGATACCGGCTTCCACGTGACCACGCCGGACGCGCCGGACCTGCAGCGCTACCTGCGCCGCATGGTGGATGCCGGGCTGACCCACGTGGTGCTGGAAAGCACCTCGCACGGGCTGGCGCAGGAGCGCGCGACGGGGTGCGAGTTCGATATCGGGGTGGTCACCAACATCACCCACGAGCACCTGGATTACCACGGCTCCTACGAGGAATACCGCGCCGCCAAGGGCAAGCTTTTCACAGCGCTCGCTGACACCCGCGAAAAGAAGCGGGGCAACCCGCGGCTGGCGGTTCTAAACCGGGATGACAGCAGTTACGAGTATTTGAGCGGAATTACAAAGGTTCCGCAGGTGACCTACGCGGCTTCGCTCGAAGAGGCCTTGAAAGGGTGCAGTAACGGCGGATTGAAGGTCCTTCTGTGGGAGAAGGAGGGCGAAAACCTGAAGAGACCGTTGAGACAGAACCGGTCACAAAAGGTCTATGCCCTAGTGGGACCCGAGGGGGGGTTCACTTCAGAGGAGGTCGCGCTCGCGACACGGAGCGGTTTTGTTCCCGTGAAGCTGGGCCAGCGGATCCTCAGGACAGAAACCGCGGCGATTACCCTGGTCGGGATACTTCAGTATGAACTGGGAGACCTGGGTTAAAGGGACCTTCTAACGCTTGACCGCCTTTTCCAGCGTGGGGATCACAAACTCCATCCCCACCTTT
>Ga0208980_10001383_pt1 | contig 14683 bp, 11 predicted proteins | sample WetSurMetagenome_3_FD_187993 | JGI IMG/M metagenome (GOLD analysis project Ga0208980, IMG submission 187993) | Wetland microbial communities from Twitchell Island in the Sacramento Delta, sample from surface sediment Aug2011 Site A1 Bulk (version 2) | ecosystem: Environmental > Aquatic > Marine... | reverse complement strand
TTGCGAGATTTCAATGGCATGAAATGCCTGCTTTCCATTATGCACCCTGTTCAGGTATTGTAGGTCATCGTCAAAGAACGACTGCACCCCTATGCTCAACCGGTTGACCGGCGTCTGTTTCAGTTCCTCCAGCCAGTTTACGTTGATATCATCTGGATTTGCCTCCACCGTAATTTCCGCAAATGGCTCAATATCAAAATTTAATCTTAAATCTTCAACGATCAACCTTAAATCTTCTATGCGCAGCATCGATGGAGTCCCGCCGCCGAAATAAATGGTATCCACCGGCTCGCCATTGAGATAATCACGACGATCAATGATTTCCTTCTTGAGTGCTGCCAGGAAATCATCCATCCACCGGGTGGTGGCTACAGAAAAGAAATTGCAATAATGGCATTTCCGTCTGCAAAAAGGGATATGGATATAGATGCCGGCCATCAGAAAATTTTATTAAAATTAAAGAATTCTGCATTGCGAGGTCTTTGATTTTTATAAGGCTTATATTGATTAATAATCTGTGAATCTGTGGCTTTTAAATAACAGGAAACTCAACCAAGCTGTTAGAGAAGCACTAATTAACAGGTAAAAAATGCAATCCAAATTGGAATTATAGTAATTTAGAGGGCAATTCAATCAGATTTCATTATGAAAAGGCGTGAATTCATATGTAAAGGGGCAGGCGCCGCAGCATTAGCAGGTGCCAGCCTGACAATACCCGGCTATTCGAAACTATGGGGCATGAACGTTCCCCTTGCACCATATGACCTGGTGGCCGTCAAGGGCGGTGAACCTGATGTGATGTTCGCCAAGGCCATGGAAGCCCTGGGGGGCATCGGCACGTTTGTTAAGAAAGGCCAGACGGTCCTGGTGAAACCCAATATCGGGTGGGACGTAGTGCCCGAAAGGGCGGGCAATACAAATCCGGTGCTGGTGAAATTCGTGATCCAGCAGTGTTTCCAGGCTGGGGCTAAACAGGTTTATGTCTTCGACAATACCTGTGATAAATGGGACCGTGCCTATGCCAACAGCGGAATAGAACAGGCCGTTAAAGATGCGGGTGGAAAAATCGCTCCCGGAAATACGGAAAATTATTACCAGGAAGTACAGATACCGGATGGTAAAAAGCTGAAGAATGCTAAAGTCCACGAACTGGTGCTACAGTCCGATGTCTTCATCAATATGCCGGTCCTGAAGAGCCACAGCTCTGCCAACTTGACCATATGTATGAAAAACCTCATGGGGGTTGTCTGGGACAGGGGATACTGGCACCGGAACGACCTGAACCAGTGCATTGCTGATTATTGCACCTATACTAAAAAACCGACCCTTAATGTTGTGGATGCTTATCGCGTGATGATGAAAAATGGCCCCCGGGGCGTCTCCGAAGCAGACGTCAGCCTGATGAAATCATTGATCGTATCTACGGATATGGTAGCAGCAGATGCGGCAGCCGCCAAGCTTTTCGGTACCACTCCCGAGGATGTGCCTTACATCGGTATCGCCGACTCCATGGGGATCGGCAAAATGCAGCTTGACAAGCTCAATATAAACCGGATCATACTCTGATCATGCATAACCGCTGGCTGAAAAAACTCCGGGTAATCCTTTCCCTGTTGTTTTTTTTGGTCATAACATTACTCTACCTCGATTTTACGGGCAGGATCTATCACGATGTCACCCTATCATTGACACACCTGCAGTTCGTTCCTTCTATTATCTTATTCATCGAAACCGGCACCGGGCTGGCCCTCGGTTTTGCCCTCATCCTGTTACTTACCTTGTTATTCGGCCGGATTTATTGTTCTACCCTTTGCCCGATGGGTACCCTGCAGGATATCTTCATCTATCTTACCAGGAGATTATCCCCCAGGAAAATCATCTTTAAACATAAAAAACCAAATAACTGGCTCAGGTACTCCATCATTGCGGTTGTTGTCCTCTCCCTTCTGACCGGCAGCCTTATCCTGGTTAACTTCACTGATCCATACAGCATGTTCGGTAAGATTGCCCATAACCTCTTTCTACCTGCGAGGACTTTGTTGAATAATATCGTGGCGAAAGGGCATTCGCTGCTCAAGTTATATTATCTCTACCCCGTAAAATGGGTGCCGGTCAACCTGGCTGCTTTCCTGTTATCTTTTTGCTGGTTCCTGATGGTCCTTATCCTATCCATTAAAAGAGGAAGATTATACTGCAACACGGTTTGCCCGGTTGGCGCCTTGCTTGGCCTGGTAGCCAGGGTTTCTGTGTTCAGGATCAGGCTGGACAAGAGCCTGTGCAATAGTTGCGGCAAATGCTCGGCTGTATGTAAAGCAGAATGCATTAATCCCAAAGACCAGGGATTGGATTTCAGCCGGTGCGTCGGATGCATGAACTGCCTGTCGCCCTGCCCGGAAGGGGGCGTGCGCATAGAACCGTTCTGGAAGAAAGAAAAAGTAAAAATCACGGCTTTTGATCCTGCCAGGAGAAAGTTCATCGGTGAAACCGGTTTGCTGGTTGCTGCAACTTTTGCTACAGGGAAAATATTCGCACAGGACACAATTAAAGAAACCAAAAGAGAGGTCATTCCCGCCACGGTGCCCATTTTCAGGGAGCATCCCGTCACCCCTCCCGGATCGCTTGACCGGGCGAGGTTCAATAGCCTGTGCACAGCCTGCCACCTGTGCGTTAGCGCCTGCCCGACACAGGTGCTGCAGCCTTCCTGGATCCATTACGGATTAAGGGGCTTCCTGCAGCCCCGGATGGATTATATCACGAGTTTCTGCAACTTTGAATGCGACCTTTGCGGAAAGGTCTGCCCGACAGGAGCCATCCTTGAACTGCCGCTGGAGGAGAAAAAACTGGTGCAGATGGGAATAGCAAAATTCATCAAGGAAAACTGCATCGTCTACACTAAAAATACGGCATGCGGCGCCTGTTCAGAGCATTGCCCGACCAAAGCCGTGAAAATGGTTCCCTACAAGGACAAACTGACAATTCCTGAAACGACCGATAAAATCTGCATCGGCTGCGGTGCTTGCGAGTACGCCTGCCCGACAGACCCAAAGTCCATTTATGTCGAAGGAAATCCTGTACATCTCCTGGCTGAGAAACCAAAGGAGGAAAAGATCAAGGAGATAACGGATTATAAAGAGGAATTTCCGTTTTAGCTTTTAACTTTTAGCTTATTCAGCACAACTCTTATCACGGTTCCCTTATCGATGACGGAAGATTTCACAAAGATCTTCCCCTTGTGGTAATCTGAAATGATGCGTTTTGCCAGTGAAAGCCCGAGGCCCCAGCCTCTTTTCTTACTGCTGAAGCCAGGATTGAAAATGGTCTTGAACCTGGATTTGGGGATGCCTTTGCCCGTGTCTTCAAAATCAATGTTGACGTGGTTATTAGCCTCTTCGATGTGAATGCTGATATGTCCCTGCCCGTTCATGGCATCCACTGAATTTTTACATAAGTTCTCAACGACCCATTCGAAGAGCTGTTTGTTCAGCGGCAATATGACTTCCTTATCTGCCGGCAGGTTGATGTGGTATTTTACCTTGCTGGAGGTGCGGGGGATCAGGTAGGCTATGGTTTCATAAATCACCGGGATCAGGTTCTGGGGTTCCAGTTTGGCCGGTGAACCTATTTTACTGAATCGCTCCGTGATATCTTCAAGTCGTTTGATGTCTTTTTCTATCTCAACAAGCTCTTCTTCGCTCTCGCCTTTCATCTTCAACAGCTCTGTCCAGGCCATCAGGGAGGAAAGAGGAGTCCCAAGCTGGTGCGCCGTTTCTTTGGACATGCCGATCCACACCAGGTTTTGCTCCGATTTGCGGGCAGTGCTGAAAAGAAAGTAAGCAATGAATAAAAACACCCCGATCACGGTGAACATCACATAGGGATAATACATGATCCTCGTCATCAAGGCAGAATCCATGTAATAGATGTAACTCTTTCCCGAATCGGGCAAAGTGATGACAATGGGATCATTTTCGCCCGACATATGAGCAATGAGCGTCTTCACATAAGCTGTGTCCTGGAGTTTTTTCTTGTCTATGTTCCCCGATTCAATGATGCGCTCACCGGTGCTGTCGGTTACAATGACCGGTACAGATGCCGAACTGCCGACCACTTCGGAAAAGAAAGATTCCACCAGGTCATTCAGGACAAGCCTGAGTTCTGTATAAATTCTCGATTCTTTGAAATAAAGCAATTGATACTCATCACCTGTAAGGACCACTTTGATCGGTTCAAAGGATGAGAACTCCCGCTTGAGGCTGTCGGTCATTATTGTAATGCCTGCTATTTCTTCTTCTGAAATGTTCCGGTGAAACTGGATAACATCTTCCTTATCGGCCAGGATCATGGGGATCGTGGTGTTGTCCTCCATCATCTGGCGATAAAATTCGATGGTTCTTGAATCCTCTTCATAACGTAAATTCCGGTAAGCTTCCGCCAGCAGGCTTGCCCTTTTGTATTCCTCCTCCTTGATCTTGTCGAAGAAATTTTTGGTATAGTTGACAAGGTTGGCTTTTCGCTGAATGGCATTCGCCCAGATCCTGATGCTCATCCGTTCATCCTGGGCAATTTGCTTTACCAGCAGATTGGTGTACCAGAGCGAAATAGTGATGATCAGCACAGCCGCACCGAACAGAAGCCATTTCCATCTCTTTTTCTTATAGTAAATTTGCACCAGGAATTCTTTTTTTTATTAACGGTTCTTTGACTGAATTATTGAATGCTATGCCGCATTTTATACGAAAGCCGGTTTGCAAAGTTATGTAGATAACTGACTGGTAAACCCGCCAGCCAATGAAATCGCCAGGCTGTCAATGAATGTTGATCATTAAAAATTCAAGATATGGAAACACTGTTGCTTTCTGATTCGTGGGTATTTACCTGGGTCATCCTGCCGATCCTCATCTTCCTGGCCAGAATCGGGGATGTAAGCATCGGAACACTCCGGCTTATTTTCATTGCAAGGGGATTTAAATATTATGCCCCTTTCCTGGGCTTTTTTGAAGTCATCATCTGGTTGCTGGCGATCGGGCAGATCATGCAGCACCTGGATAATTTCATGTGCTATATTGCTTATGGCCTGGGATTTGCCACAGGTAACTTCATCGGGATCATCCTCGATGAAAAGCTGTCGTTGGGAACAGTGCTGGTCAGAATAGTACCGAAAATTGACCCGGCAGAACTGATCAGCCGTCTGAGGGCGGAGGAATTTGGTGCTTCCCTGGTAGATATAGAGGGAATGACAGGAAAGATGAAGATGATCTTTGCCATCATCAAGCGCGAGGACCTTAAAGAGGTCATGGCCATCATAAGCGAGCACAACCCCGCGGCTTTCGTCACCATCGAGGATGTAAAAACAGCACAGGAGGGATATTTCCGTATGACCCGGCGGCGGTTGAACCCCATCAGTATTTTACAGGATTTCCGTAAAGGAAAGTAATCAGTCAATCTGTGGCTTTATATAAAAACTAAAAAAATAGTTGACAAACTAAAAATATAGTTATATCTTTGTAGGATCTTATTAAGAATAAAATTTATGAAAGAATTGACCAGGTCGGAAGAACAGATCATGCAAATTCTCTGGAAAATCGGGAAGGGTTTTGTCAATGATGTCCTCGACAGGCTGCCTGAACCAAAACCGGCTTATAACACGGTGTCTACCATCGTCCGTATCCTGGAAAAAAAAGGATTTGTCAAATACACCGCTTTCGGTAAATCTCACCAGTATTACCCGGCCATTACCAAGAAGGAATATACGCGGACTTATTTAAGGAGGTTTGTCTACAATTATTTCGGAAACTCATACAAGGAAATGGTATCGTTTTTTACACAGGAAGAAAACCTGAGCATGGAAGAGATGGATGAGATCCGTAAATTTATGAAGGAACAGATCAAGAGATCAAAACAATGACATCATGAACTTCTTCTATACATATTTGTTGCAGTCATCGGTGAGTATCATGGTACTTTATTTTATTTATTGGCTGTTTCTTAAGAAGGATACTTTCTTTTCGGTCAACCGGTTCTTCCTTACCGGATCCATCATCTTTTCCCTCCTTTTCCCGTTATTCCGGTGGAACATAAACCTCAGCGATAGTAATGCTCCTTATGTATACCTGCTTGATACCGTAACTATTACACCAGATAAGCTGGAGGCAGTCGTTTCTTCTCAGATTTCTTTATTTAAGATGATCGTTATCGTATACATGACCGGGGCCTCCCTGTTTTTCATCCGCTTTCTTTTCCAGGTTTTCCAGGTATTCACCCTGGTGAAAAGATCCGGTATTTCCAGGCAGCAGGGAATAAAACTGGTATTCATCGACCGCCATTACCAGCCATTTTCCTTTTTTGGAATTGTTTTTATACCTAAATCCCTGGGGGAATCGAAAGACCTGCTCCAGATCATCGAGCATGAACGTGTACATGTACGTCAGAATCATTCATTTGACTTGTTATTACTTGAACTGCTTACTATTATCCAATGGTACAATCCCATTATCTGGTTTTATCGCCGGTCGATCAAATCAATCCATGAATATCTTGCCGATGAAGGAGTGATCATCCTGGGCTTCAGCAAGATCAATTACCAGGAACTTTTACTGGGCCAGAGCCTGGGAATCCAGGTGAATGACCTTACTAATAATTTCAATCATTCACTTTTAAAAAACAGAATTATGATGATGACAAAACCGAGATCCGGAGCATTTTCCGGCTGGAAAGCTACATTAGCGCTTCCTGTGATGCTGGGGCTGGTCACGATCTTCTCCACATCGGTGAATACAGGTCTGGCGAAGGAATATCCAAATGCAGCCCAAATTACTGTCCACAGCAGCATGCCCATGGACGTTGAAATCCCTGCCATAATTACGCCAGGAGAGGATACAATCCCCAAAGCAGCAGCAAAGGAACCCGTCTATGAAGTGGTAAAGACGATGCCCGAATTCAACGGTGGATTCGATGCCCTAGTCAATTACCTGGTTACCAATGTGAAGTATCCGGAAGAAGCAAAGAAAAACAACATCACCGGGACCGTATTTGTGTCATTTATTGTTGAGAAAAACGGGAAAGTATCCAATCCAAGCATCTTGAAAAGTGCCAATCCCTTGCTGGACGACGAAGCGCTGAGGGTCGTAGCGGCTATGCCTAATTGGAAACCCGGCCTCAATGATGAAGGTGTTGCTGTAAACGTAAAATTCAACCTGCCGATTAAATTTGCCTTGGATAATAAGGATGTGAAAGAAGAGAAAAAATAATTTTTTTTACCTCGTTTAACTAAAGAATTAGTTAATATTTATCAATAAATTGCCGTTGATTCGCAGATTTTTTGTTCTAGATCTTCGATATTAAATCTGCTGAGTTGCGGCATTTTTATGCTTATTTTTATCCAAAATTTCAGGCCATGAAAAAGATTGAGGTTATCTCCATTCTCTTATTTTTTTTATTGTTATACAACAATATACTATCACAGGACGCACAGATTTTTCAGAGTGATAAACTGACTAAGAAATGGGAAACCCCTCAAACCCTTAAAGTACCAGAATCGGTTTGCTATGATCCGGAAGGCAACATTTTTTATGTTTCAAATGTCAACGGGAAACCCACAGAGAAGGACGGTAACGGCTTCATTTCAACAATAAATCCCGATGGCACCATCAATAAGCTTAACTGGGCCACTGGCCTGAATGCACCAAAGGGAATGGGAATTTATAAGGGTAAGTTATTTGTGACGGATATCGACCGGGTAGCCGAAATAGATATGGCCACCGGCAAGATTATTAATTTATACAAATTTCCCTATGCGAAATTCCTGAATGATATTGCAATTGATAACCGCGGTGCAGTTTATATTTCCGATATGATGTCTACCCGGATATACCGTATATACGAAGGGGAATCGGAAACCTGGCTCGACGATACGACCCTTACAAATCCCAATGGCCTCTTCGCGGAATCCGGGCACCTTGTGGTGGGCTGCAATAAAATCTTGAAAGTGGAATATACCAGCAAATCGATTACTGTATGGCTGGACGGAACGGGCAGCATCGACGGCCTTGAAGCTGTTGGGGACGGACGGTACCTATTCTCCGACTGGAATGGGAACATCTGCCTGATCGGAACTGACAAAAAAATAGAAAAGATATTAGATACCACACCTGCCGGGATCAACGCTGCGGACATAGAATATATCCCCTCCAAAAAGCTGCTGTTGGTACCCACCTTCAATGACAACCGCATCATGGCTTATGAGCTGAAATAATCATCTTTATAAATTCATTATGAAAATCCAAACCAAAATGATCATGCTGGCCATTGTAATGATTGCCGGCTGCGCCGCCCCGGCCCCGGAAGAAAAGAAAGAGTCCGGACAGGTTAAATTGAGCATCATCGAGGATGCAACCAGGAATGATGTGATCAATGCGCTGAAAGACAAATACGGGGCAAGCCTTGCTTCCAGGATCGAAAAGGGCGTTGTCCAGGCTGCTGATTTCTGGAACGCCACAGACGGCACTGCTGAAGAATTCAAGGCATTCTGCCTCGAACATTTCATCGCCGCCGATGAAGAACTGGACCTCGTGTTCGACCGGATTTCAGCCGCCATGGAATCGCTCGGAGGTTGCTACAACAAGATCAGCGTTGACCTGAAACTCCCGATGCACCTTGACATCGGTCCTATGCATGCAGTCGATGAGATCCTTGGCAGTTACAGCCCGGGCGCCCACTTCACCGACGATATGTTCAGCAACAAGCTGGCTTTTATCGTTCTCCTGAATTTCCCATTTTATTCCCTGGAAGATAAGACGGCCCTGGGCGATCAATGGACCCGCAAACAATGGGCTTATGCCAGGATGGGAGAAATGTTCACCTCCCGCACCCCTGCTTCCATAAACCAGGACATTGCCACTGCCCTGACGACTGCTGATAACTATATCTCAGAGTACAACATCTACCTTGGAAAACTGCGGAATGACAACGGTGACGCAATGTTCCCCGAAGACCTCCGGCTGATTTCCCACTGGGGCATACGGGATGAGCTGAAATCCCGTTATGCCGATCCTCAGGGACTCGAGAAACAGAAAATGATTTACCAGGTCATGCTTCGCATTATCCGCCAGGAAATCCCGAACGAGGTGGTCAATAGTCCTGACTACACCTGGAATCCATTTTCAAATGAAGTATTTAAAGGCAGTGAAAAGGTCAGTGCGGGTCCGGAGCCCGATACACGCTACCAGGTACTCCTGAACAATTTCAAGGCCCTCTCCACGGCCGACCCCTATAGTCCATTCTTTCCGACATATATCAGCAGGGCGTTCGATCAGGATATGGAAATCCCCCAGCAGGATGTGGAAAATCTCTTTGTAGCCTTGCTCTCTTCTCCGGCAGTGAAACAGACCGGGGCGCTGATCAGCAAACGCCTTGGGCGCCCGCTGGAACCCTTCGATATCTGGTATGACGGGTTTAAATCCCGCAGTGCACTGAATGAGGAAGATTTGAATAAAATTACCCGTTCGAAATATCCCGACAGCGAAGCCTTCCAGGCCGACCTTGCTAATATTTTAATCAAGCTCGGATTCAGCAAAGATTCTGCCCAGGTCCTGGCATCCCGTATCAAGGTTGATCCGGCGCGCGGCTCAGGGCACGCCTGGGGCGCAGAGATGCGGACTGACAGAGCAAGGCTCCGCACCCGTATAGGCCAGCAGGGGATGGACTATAAAGGATACAACATTGCCGTACACGAATTCGGACATACCGTGGAACAAACGATCTCACTGTATGACATGGATTACTATATCCTTCACGGGGTGCCTAACACGGCTTTCACAGAAGCCCTGGCTTTCCTTTTCCAGCAGCGCGACCTGCAGATCCTGGGGATGGATAAGAAAGAAGACAATGCAAAGTATCTCATGGCACTGGATAACCTTTGGATGAATTATGAGATCATGGGGGTTTCACTGGTTGATATGCGGGTATGGAAGTGGCTGTACCAAAATCCAGATGCCACCGCAGCCCAGCTCAAAGAAACAGTCGTAAATACTGCCATCGATGTATGGAACAGCTATTATGCACCTGTTTTCGGTATTAAGGATTCCCCGATACTGGCGATTTATTCCCACATGATCGATAATCCGTTGTACCTGTCAAATTACCCGATTGGCCACCTGATCCAGTTCCAGATCGAGCAGTTCATGGAAGGCAAGAACCTGCCGGATGAAGTATACCGGATGTACTCCCTTGGCATCCTGGTTCCGCAGCAATGGATGAAACAGGCTGTCGGCAATCCGATATCCGTTGAACCTACCATCCAGGCAGCAGAGGAAGCGTTGCAAAAATTGCAATAAGGATAAACGAGGGGTTAACCCGTCGGTTAACATGATTGTGGTTAGGGGCGACCGGCCGGTCGCCCCTAACGGTCCGAATTTTACTATCCGTCAATTCCCAGTGCCGTATTGTCAATTAGACCCTGATCATCCCCTTAATATTTAAGATATTCGTATCTGCTATGTTCGGTTTCGGACAATCAGTGTAGCAATTTGAACGGAATGATGATGCATCAATTTTCATGACATTTGATAATCAATTTAATATCAATAAATTATAACTATGGCATATTTTTAGCTGATAATTGGCGTTAATATTCAAAAGCATTAACCATGAACAAGCAAAGCATTAACCAAACACGCTTTTCTATGAAATTTACCAAACTGCTCCTGATTCTGGCGAGCCTCTTCACTTTTATGTCAGCATCCCCGCAAGTGAAAGAATGGACACTGGAAGACTGCATCAACTTCGCACTTGACAGCAACATCAACATTAAAAAGCAGGTCCTGATGGTGGAAAGCCAGAAGGCCCAGTTGCTTCAGGATTACCTGATCATGCTTCCCGATCTGAATGCGGGTGCCACCCACGGTTACAACTGGGGGCAGACTGTTGACCGCTACACCAACCAGTTTGCAACGAAACGGGTTCAATCCAATAACTTTTACCTTGGGACACAACTGAATCTTTTTCAGGGATTACGCCAGTTAAACACGGTGAACCAGTCAAAACTCAACTATGAAGCAATCCAGTATGATTTGGACAAAGCTATGGACGACATTTCGATTGCCGTGGCCGGTTATTACCTGGATATTCTGTTCAACCAGGAATTGCTTGGCGTTGCCAAGGCTCAATATGACATCACCCAACAACAGGTTAACCGGATGGAAAAAATGGTTGAAGCCGGGACACTCGCCAAGGGAGACCTGCTGAATATGGAGGCGCAACTGGCTACGGAAGAGCTCCAGATAGTGGAAGCTGAGAACCGGCTGACGATATCGTACCTTAGCTTGCAGCAACTGATCGATCATCCTTATTCCAGGGACTTCAGGATTGAAACCCCGGAACTGAAGCCCATAGAAGCGCCCCAGGTAGTTATGACAGCTGAAGATGTCTACCAGGTGGCCCTGATGAAAAGGCCGGAGATAAAAAGTGCCGAGTTGCGCGTTGAAAGCGCAAGGAAAGGAGTTTCCATTGCGCGTGGTTATCTCAGCCCGACATTAAGCTTCACAGGCACCTGGGCAACCGGTTATTCCGGAGCAGCCCAGATGGAAAACGGACAAATTATCTCTACCAAAGGGGTTCCAATCGGATACCTGCAAAATAGCCCGGAGCAAATTGTTGTAACCGATTATGACAGTCCTGCGGGTTATGAGACCATTCCTTTTCAAGACCAGCTGAACGACAACCAGAACAAATCCCTTCAGCTTAACCTGCAGATACCGATCTTTAACGGCTGGCAGGTGCGCACGGCCATAGATAAGGCTAAGATCCAGAAGGAACAGGCTGACCTTGACCTGCTGCAAGCCAGGCTCGACCTCGACAAGACCATCCAGCAGGCTTATGCTGATGCGGTGGCTGCTTTAAAGAATTACAATGCTTCCGAGAAGAAGGTGAATGCCCAGAGAGAAGCCTTTAAATATTCGGAACAGAAACTTGGTGTCGGATTGGTGACGACAGTCGATTACAATGAAACCAAGAAGAACCTGACCACGGCTGAATCAGACCTTCTCCAGGCTAAATACCGCTTCATATACACAACCACCATTCTGGACTTTTACATGGGCAAACCAATAACATTAGAATAATCCATAAAATGGAAGATACAATCATCCGGCTTAAAAACATTCATAAATCCTACGGGCTCGGCAAGAACCAGTTGCACGTCCTGAAAGGGATTGACCTGGATGTGAAAAAGGGCGAACTCGTTTCCATCATGGGTTCTTCCGGTTCCGGCAAATCGACCTTGCTTAATGTGATCGGCATTCTGGACAACCATGATGACGGGGATTATGTCCTTGACGGCATGACTATTGAAGATCTGTCTGAGAAAAAAGCCGCTCACCTGCGGAATGAAATGATCGGCTTTATTTTCCAGTCGTTCAACCTCATCTCTTTCAAGAATGCGATGGAAAACGTGGCATTGCCCCTTTATTATAAGGGTATCGGCCGAAAAAAAAGGAACCGTACCGCCATGGAAATGCTCGAGCGGATGCAGCTGGCAGAATGGTGGCACCACCTTCCCAATGAGTTGTCTGGCGGGCAAAAACAGCGTATTGCCATCGCCCGTGCCCTGGTTTCCAATCCCCGGATCATCCTGGCCGATGAACCGACGGGAGCGCTCGATTCCACCACTTCCATGGAGGTGATGGAACTTTTAAAGGAGATCAACAAGACCGGGATCACCATCCTGATTGTGACCCATGAGCACGACATTGCCCATTCGACAGACCGCATCATTCACCTTAAAGACGGGTTGATCGAGATGACGGAAGTCAATGGCAAGAACAAACAGCATTATCTTACACAGGAAAACTGATAAGCCGTGGGCATTTTCGACATAGACAAGTGGCAGGAGATCTTCGAGACCATGAAGAAGAACAAGCTTCGTACCTTTTTAACAGGGTTCAGCGTAGCATGGGGCATCTTCATGCTCATCATCCTGCTGGGATCCGGATATGGCCTTGAAAACGGCGTCCGGAAAGAGTTTGAAGGGGATGCAACGAATACCCTATGGGTGAATCCTGGTCAGACCAGTGTGGCTTATAAAGGATTGAAATCAGGCAGGACCATCCAGTTCACCAATGAAGATTATGAAATCGTCAAAAGGGAAACGCCTGACATTGATAAGATCAGCGGAAGACTGACGGTATGGCAAAACAATACGCTTTCTTACAAGAAAGAATTCGGCAATTACGATATCATTGCCTGCCATCGGGCTTATGGTTATTACGAGAACCTGACAATTCTTTCAGGAAGATTTTTAAATGATGATGATATCACGGATTTTCGCAAGGTCACGGTTATCAGTACTATTGTCAGGGATGCGCTGTTCAAGGATGAGGACCCGGTAGGGAAATTCCTGCATGTTGCAGGCATCCCTTTCAAGGTAGTCGGTGTGTTCACTGATGTAGGCGGGGACCGTGACATGCAGCGCATTTATGTGCCGCTTTCAACGGCTCAGAAAATATTCAATTTCGGCGATAAGATCTTCAACCTGAGTATCATCACCAAAGATATCGATGTGGAGGAAAGCCAGAGAATGGCTGATGACATTCGGAGGACCATAGCACAGGTCCATAAGTTCGATCCGGAGGACCAGCGCGCCGTGTATGTCTGGAACAACCTGGAAAACTTCCGGAAGTTCATGCAGCTTTTTGCTTCGATCCGGATGTTCATCTGGATCATCGGGATCGGGACGATCATAGCCGGGGTGGTGGGCGTCAGCAATATCATGATGATCGTCGTCAAGGAACGGACACAGGAGATCGGTATACGGAAAGCATTGGGTGCTACCCCATGGTCCATCATCACCCTCATCCTCCTGGAATCGGTCCTCATCACCTCTTTTGCGGGGTATATCGGCCTGGTCATGGGGGTGGGATTGCTGGAACTGGTTTCACCCATGTTTGAAACGGCCGACACTTTCTTCAAGAACCCATCGGTGGATATCAGGGTTGCAATGGGTGCTACGGTTGTCATGGTCGTTTCAGGTATGCTGGCCGGGTTCGTCCCTGCGAGAAAAGCATCGAACATTAGGCCGATAGAAGCATTGAGATATGAATAAGCAATTACAAACTCCAGAGGAATGGAGTATTCTCATAGCAGCAAAATGGTTAATGCTTGCATGGGCGGGGGGATACACTTCGAGGGATGCTTTTTAATCCCCCCTGCCCTTTTTTAAAAAGAAGAAATAATATTACAAATGTCGATCATAGATTACGATAAGTGGCAGGAAATTATGATCGTTCTGAAGAAGAACAAACTCAGGACTTTCTTTACGGCTTTCGGCGTATTCTGGGGCATCTTCCTCCTCGTGATCATGATGGGATCCGGTAACGGCCTGAGGAACAGTGCGCTGGAGGGTTTCGGAAATATGGCCACCAATAGCTTTTTCATGTGGACGCAGCGTACTACGATGCCTTACAAAGGATTTCAAAGGGGCCGGTTTTATAATTTCCGAAATGATGATGCAGACGCCATTAAACTAAACATTCCGGAAGTAGACGTGGTTGCACCCAGGCTTCAGGCGGGCGGTTACAGGGGTACAAGCAACAATATCATTCGTGGTGAGCGTACCGGTTCCTTCTCCGTTGTCGGGGATACACCGGATGCTTTTGAAATTATGCCGATGAATGTCACCCAGGGCCGTCTC
>Ga0208980_10001382_pt1 | contig 14684 bp, 15 predicted proteins | sample WetSurMetagenome_3_FD_187993 | JGI IMG/M metagenome (GOLD analysis project Ga0208980, IMG submission 187993) | Wetland microbial communities from Twitchell Island in the Sacramento Delta, sample from surface sediment Aug2011 Site A1 Bulk (version 2) | ecosystem: Environmental > Aquatic > Marine... | reverse complement strand
CATGGTAGTCCCATGAACGCTATTGAAGAAAATGAATTTGTAGCAGGCTGGCGTGAAACAGGGAAGACTCTGCCTAAACCAAGTGCAATATTATGCATCTCGGCACACTGGGAAACCAGGGGAACTTATGTCACCTCAATGGAAAACCCGACTACAATACATGATTTTGGAGGATTCCCTAAGGAATTGTTTGATGTACAATATCCGGCTCCGGGAAGCCCTGACCTTGCAATGGAAACCAAAAACATGATTAAAAAAGCAGTAGTCGCACTTGATAATAACTGGGGACTTGACCATGGTTGCTGGAGTGTGATAAAACACCTTTATCCGGAAGCAGATATACCCATAATTCAAATGAGTCTCGATTATTACCAGTCTCCACGGTATCATTACGATCTGGCAAAAGAACTATCACCTCTTCGCAGTAAAGGAGTATTGATAGTCGGAAGTGGAAATATTGTTCATAATCTCGGACTTGTTAACTGGGGAAAAATCGACGAACCAGGATTTGGTTATGACTGGGCAATTGAGGCAAATGAAAGAATTAAAGCTTTTATTATATCAAACGATCATAAATCCCTTATTGATTACAAATCTCTTGGCAAAGCATTTAATCTGGCCATCCCCACACCAGACCATTTCCTTCCCCTGCTTTATTCTCTTGCATTAAAAGAAGAAGATGAAAAAGCAGATATATTCAATGATAAAGCTGTGATGGGTTCGCTGACCATGACATCAATAAGAATCGAAAAAGCCTAGCTGCAGAACAATTAAGAAGTTCATTAATTTTTCGCTGAGCTGAAGCCACGTTAAATTGAATCTTATTAGTTAGAACAGGGAAAGTGCAGTTAAGAGGTAAAATCTGAGAAGATCCTTATTCCACTCATTTTTTTAATAATCATACTGTATATAAATGCCGTCCAGAATGAAAACATAGCATAAATCAATGATGGCTTTACCATATCAGGATTGTGCAGGAGCACTCCTGCAACAAGAAAGGCTAAAGTTGTATTATGAACAGATGCTTCAATCCCGATTGTATATGAGTTCTTGATACCGAGTTTTGTAATTACACCTAAAAAGAAACCCCATGCCATACATAATGCATTCAATAATAACGCATATGGCAGGATATTCAATATTTCTTTTTTGGAAATTCCTGTACCACCGGTCTTATTTCCTGCAAAAAATAATATTATAAATACGACTGCCAGGGCAATTCCAAGAAGGAATTTCAGGGGACGCTGAGCCTTCAGAGCAAATTCCGGTCTGTAGGTTCTTATTATAACTCCAATAAATGCAGGTATAATTGTTATGGTGAAAATCTGGATTATCGTTTCAAGGTAGGACAAATGTATTTTAGTAGTTTGACCATAATAAAACATTAAACTCAGATTCACAATGAACGGTATTGTAAAGAGTGTCAGAATACTGTTAACAGAAGTAAAGATTATAGAAAGCGCTACGTTCCCTCTAAAAAAATAGGTTATGACACCTGATGTTGTTCCGCCAGGGCAGGATGCAAGAATAATCAGGCCAACCTTTGCAGGAAGTGGCATATTTGAAAAAAAAGATATCAAAAATGCAATAACTGGCAAGATTACAATTTGAGAAGTCAAACCGATGATAAGAGGCTTGGGAAACAAAACCAGATCCCTAAAACTTGCGGGCGTCAGAGACAAGCCAACTCCTAACATAATGAAAGCTAGTATCATGCTTAACAGAATGTCTAGAAATGTATATGAAGCAAGTTCCATACGTAATATTTATGATCAAAGAGACTCAAAATTAATCTGATTCTGGCTGAATGATCACAAAAAAATGGAAAATAATCTCTGAAATTGTATTTTGATTTTCTTGCTGTCTATGTCACTTTGGCACTTAATGTGAAATAAAATCATGCCATAATGTCATTACATAAATTCGTATCATAAATTCATGTATTTGAATTTCTGACACATAAGATCATTTAGTCTACATCTGTTGTTGAAATGGTATTTTTTTTGAAATCAGTTTATATCAAATATTAAAATGTTTAACTAAAAGAATGGAGGATTGAACTATGACATTAGCAAGATTTTCAAATCAGTACCCATCATTGTTCGACCGTTTTTTTGAGAATGATCTATTTGACTGGTCGAACCGTAACTATTCCAATACAAATACTACTTTACCATCGGTAAATGTCAAGGAAAGTGTCGATGACTTTGAAGTTGAAGTTGCTGCACCTGGTTTTACCAAAAATGATTTCAAGATTGAATTAAACCATGATCTGCTAACAATTTCCTCGGAAAAAGAGGTTAATGATGAAACAAAAGAGGGACAGCAGTTTACTCAACGTGAATTCAGCTACCAATCATTCAGCCGTTCATTCACATTACCTAATAGTGCTGATAGTGAAAAAATTGGTGCTAAATATGAAAATGGCATTCTCAGAATAGTTATACCGAAAAAAGAAGAGGCTAAACCAAGGCCAGCAAGAAAAATTGCTATCTCTTAATAACAGTAACCATCTTAATATTAATGGTGGTTATGTGATTTACGAGATCATATTGTTGAACCATTAAAACTTAAAAGTATGATACGCATAGGTATAATTGCCATTGCAATATCAATTACTTTAGTCAGTTGCAATGGCCAGAAAACAAAACAAGATAAAGAAAGCAAAGAGGAGCTAAATACACCTCAGACAAATATCAAGGTTGACAAACAGTATGATAAGAACGGGAACCTGTTAAAATTCGATTCTACATATTCATACTACTATTCAAATGTCAAAAGCGATACAAATCTGAGAGATAGTATCTTCAATGACTTTAAGAATCAATTTAACCAGAGGTATTTCTTTTCAAAGGATCGGTATTTTAACGATTTTTTCTTCGTAGATTCTCTGTTAAAGTACGATTTCTATAAAAAGGATTTTTTTATAAATCGTTACAGGAACAATATGAACAGAATCGATAGTCTGTTCCGGAGTATGGATTCTTTGAAAAACAGCTTTTTTAATAAGCAATTTAATCCGCGAGCGCCACTTTTTGTACCCAAAAAGTAGCATGAAGTCATTAATTATTAAATCACAAAGAATGTTTAACTATTAAAAAGGAGGTAATTATGCAACTCATGAGAAAAAACGAAAACTATCCGGTATGGTCGAACTTCTTTAATGATTTTTACAACCGTGACTGGATGGACTGGACAAACCGGAATTTTTCCGAAACGAATACAACTTTACCTTCTGTAAATGTCAAGGAAGGTGCAGATGAATATGAAGTGGAAATGGCAGCACCTGGTCTGGCTAAAAAAGATTTTAAAATTGAACTTAACCATGGCGTGCTGAAAATTTCTTCTGAAAAGAAGTCTGAAAAAGAAATAAAAAATGGACAGGAATTTACACGGCGTGAGTTTAGTTATCAATCGTTTAGCCGTTCATTCACATTGCCACATACTGTCGACAGCGAAAAAATTTCGGCGAAGTATGAGAATGGTATTTTAAAAGTTATCATCCCTAAGAGGGAGGAAGCAAAACCCAAACCGGCTAAAACTATTGAGATAAAGTAAATTCAGACATGGATTGTCCTATTATGATGGGGGAAGCTGCAATAGCTTCCCTTTTTATTCTAATGAGTGTCTCTTTTTGATGATTACCAGAAATGGAATACAGAGAATACCGGCTCTAGACAATAGAAATAAATACTGCGACCTGATTGTCCATAATAATATTCACATCTACGAAAGACTTACTACAAAGCAAAAAGAGTAATTTAAGCAGATTATAGATAGTTTAAACCATGAAATTACCTCCCAGTGCATAAAAATATATAAATCAGTCAGCAGGATTAAAAGAATATAATTTATATGAAACCTGGATTATTTTAGTTTGAATTTCAATGTATCCAGTTTAGTGACCACAGCCGTTTTAACAGAAATGTTCTGGAATATAGTATCCCTATATTTATCAACTGGCAGAAATGAAAGTTTATAAGTTCCGGCAGCCAATCCTCTGAACTTATAGTTACCTGAAATAGTATCGGCTGATGTAGAGACTGAATCGAGCTGGGTTGAAATTGCATAGATCAATGGTTTTGCCTTTGCAGGAGAAACAACTCCTTCAATAGCACCTGAAACAGCCTTGGAAAAAACTCTTAATACAGGTTTGAGGATATATTTGCTATTGCCTGTTTTTACAATTGATCTTGCAGCATCAAAGTCAATTATGTACTCATAAGCGATCCCTTGTAAAAAACTGGCATGAACATTAAGCTTCAACCCCGACTGTTGTGCACTTGGAGTTTTCATGCCGTAAGATCCCTTCCCTATCATGACTGAATTATTATCACCTAATATCAATCTGATCTGACTCAGCTCACCTGAAGGGATCTCCTGGTCAACCAGTACGGTGTCCTTACCATTGGTAAAATCCAGAAGATTATAGACTCCGGCATTTACCTTAAGGTCAATAGTTGAATCGTTAACGATAGCCTTGGCACCCTGAACATCAATATACACCTTATCATAAGCTGCAGGAGCATCTGTCAGCCGGAATACAATTCTTGTTAACCCATTACCATTACCCGAGTCTGTATTTTCCTTTTTGCAACTGAATAATCCCAGGGGAAGGAGTAAAACAAATACTAAAATCTTTTTCATATGCATAGATATATTTCGTTTAATCTTTCAATCAAAAAATTTGCGTGACCATACAGGTAAATTCGCTATTTAATGAATTTCTGTCAGGAACACACTGTCTGATCCACAATCAGTAAATCTAAATCAATTGTCAATTATTGAAAAAAATATTCAACAGAATCGGGAAAGATCTCACCCAATTGCCATATTTTATCCTCTGATGTTTTCAGGAATTGATTTTTTGGCTTTTAATCTTGTTATTATAGGACCTGTTACAAACTCAACCAGAAATAAAGAAACGATTCTGCTGTAACTTACCACTGGTATCGAAAGAAATCTCATATTTTTTTGCCCTACTAAGCTATTATTTCGTAGGAAGCAATTCCTTCTCATCTTCAATGATAAGGATTTTCATACCTTTTTATTAATAAGGTAAAGATAGTCTGCAATTCTGGAAAAAATCTGTTGAAAACCTGTGCTTCTGTTACTTTACAGGGGCTACATCCAGTACCATAAAAGTACCCGGTTTAACAGCTGGGCGCCGGTTTGTATTTCCTGCAGACGGAGTTACAGGTTCAAATTCTGCAGTTGACATAAATATATGATGAGTTTTCTTGTCAAGAGTTATCGTTCTTGCACCCGGAAGTGTCGGAACATTTTCCAGAACAGTGAATTTAACCGGGCTGTTTTCCTGAACAACCGTCATTGTACCTTCTCCATTTGAACTATAAACACGTTTCAAGCCCGGATCAAAGGCGGCTCCATCACATCCGCTTCCAATTGGAAGTGAAGCTATGACTTTACCGGTCAATGCATTCACAACAACCATAAGTTTATTGCTACATACCGAGAACAGAAGGTGATTCTCATTATCAAGAGCCATACCACTGGCCTCTTCCCCTGGTGCTATGCTCCATGTTTGTTCAACTTTATCAGTAGTTGAATTGATAACTGCAATCTCGCTTTTATCCTCAATATTCACATATACTTTTCCCTTGCCATCAGTAACTGAGTTTTCAGGTTTCCCGCTGAGTTTTATTGTTGCCACAACTTTGTTTGTTTTACCATCTATCACAGTTGCATTTGCAGTCCTTCCATTATAAACATATACCTTATGGCTGAATGAATCATATAAAATCGCATCGGGATTCTGTCCTGTAACCTGAACTTTAGTAATGAATGCCAGGGATTTAAGATCAATAACTGTAACTGATGAGTCTCTGCCATTGCTTATGAATGCTTTATTCAGATCAGTTGCAATGGCAATACCATGCACACCTTTAGTATCTGGAACTGTTCCCAGCAGCTTCCCGTCTTTTTCATCAATAACCTGAACAACTGTAGCGTGTGAAACGAAAATTCTCCCTGTCGACTCATCAACATTCAGATAGTCCCATCCGCCATCACCTTCAATATGGAACTTGTTTGCAATTTTGTATCCCGATGATACTGTCTGAGCCTTCAATAAACCTGTGCAGCCGAAAAGAATTAAACAGCTGAAAATTAAAGTGCATTTTTTCATCTTAATGGATTTTATAATAATTAAAGAATAAAATTAGACTAATTATATGAGGTAGAAACTATATACCTCTTACTTTAACAAATTTTAAATCCTCATCCACTCAAAAGCACGGAACATACGACTGAAATCCATCACCTAAAACCATTTTAAAACAATAACTCACAATCATAATAGACGAACTGACAGCCAATAATATTATTGTATTACCTTTTTGACAACACCAAAGTAATTATTATCTTAGGTTCGGTTTAGCTAAGAACAGAAGCGTCGGCCATACCAGACAACTAAAACTTTTTCAACTAAATAAAAGTGGAAAATTTGGCAAACTTGATCATGAATATATGAAACTTATCAGAAAAACTATTTTACCTATATTTTCAGCGACAATCTGGATAAGCATTTCAGAATTCGTCCGGAATGAACTTTTAGTAAAATCCTTCTGGACAAAACATTACCAGGAACTTGGCCTTAACTTTCCTTCAGCACCGATAAATGGTGCTGTATGGGGAATCTGGTCCTTACTATTCGCAGTTGCTGTATTTATTATAGCCAAGAAATTCACATTGATGCAAACAACTTTCCTATCCTGGTTTATTGCTTTTGTAATGATGTGGGTAACTATTGGCAATCTGGGTGTATTACCATATGGTCTTTTATTCTATGCCATTCCTTTAAGTATTCTTGAATCGTTTATAGCAACATTGATTATTAAAAGTTTTCATGATAAATAATCAATATCCGGCAAAACTACCAAAGGTAAAAATCTGATCCAAAGAGGTATAGACACACTAATTGTCGAAGATCACCAAAATTTCATATTTATTTTCCGAACAATTTATCAGAATAAATTGTTAAAAGCTGTATATAAAAAATACTAAACAAACCCGATAGGACTAAATTTATGACAGCAATGGAAAGAACACTCATAACTGTTGAAGCAACAATAAATGCACCGGTTGAAAAGGTATGGAACCACTGGACGGACCCAAAGCATATTATCGGATGGAACAATGCATCAAAAGAGTGGCATACACCGAGAGCCGAGAATGATTTACGTGTGGGCGGAAAATTTCTCTCACGAATGGAAGCCAGGGATGGCTCAGCTGGTTTTGACTTTGGAGGAGAGTACAGTAAGATAGAACAGTATAAGTGTATAGATTACACTATTGGGGATGGCAGAAAAGTGCATATAACTTTTGAGTCTGACATAAAAAGTACAAAAGTTATAGAAACATTTGAAGCTGAACAATTGAACTCTGTTGAGTTACAGAGGTCAGGATGGCAGTCTATTCTTGATAATTTTAAGAAATATTCTGAATCCCATGCAAAACTTTAAGTTGAGACTCAAATGTAAAAAAGAGATATAATTTAGACTCTTTAATCATGGCAAAAGTAAGTACATATCTGAATTTCCAACGGAATACTGAGGAGGCTTTTAATTTTTACAAACTCATTTTTGGCGGCGAGTTTACCGGAGGCATCTCTCGTTTCAGCGATATCCCACAATCAGAAAAAATGCCACCATTACCGGAGGCTGACAGAAATCTGGTGATGCATATAGTACTACCAATTCTTGGCGGACATAATCTTATGGGGACAGATGCCCCCGAATCAATGGGCTTCAAAGTAACCCCCGGGAACAATGTTTACATCATGCTTGAACCTGATACCAGGGAAGAAACCAAACGTCTTTTTAAAGCACTTTCAGAAGGAGGTAAAATTGAGATGGAACTCCGGGATATGTTCTGGGGCGATTACTACGGGAGTTGCAGTGATAAATTCGGAGTTCAGTGGATGTTTAATTGTGCTGAAAAAAGCAAATAACTATTGTAATAAAGAATATCTGTAGACATTTGTTTCCCTGATAACAAATCCCAGCTGTCTGTAGAGTTGATTTGCGGCAATTCTTGATGGCCTTGATGTCAATTCAATTGATTTAGCTCCTGTTGATTTACCAAAACTGATTGCAGAAAGCATTAATTCTCTTCCATAACCCTTACCTCTTTGAGATTCATCAACCACCACATCCTCTATCCATACCTTTCTACCTGACGGAATGTCATAAGTAACGAGTGTTAAGATTCCGGCAATTTCTTTATTATCCAACTCAGCTATGAAAAAATGGGTATTTTTCGATTGTAAAATTGATCTGAAACGTTCCTCATCAGGAAATTGAGAATCCGGATCAAGTTGCGGCAATAATTTTAAGACAGCATCAAATACTCTGCGACTGTACCTGTTCACCTTCTTTATTTTCATTATAATTTAATTTTGATAATAAAGGTATGATTTCAGGGTGTTATTCAGATGAAATTCTCAGAAAGTTATTTATCAGTTGATCTCTCCGGGAACAACGGTAATAATTTGTTTCCTTCCACTTCTAAGGATTCCTAGTGAAGTTCTTTTCCCAATTACATTTTCATTGAGATACTTATGAAGGTTGTCGATGCTTGAAACTGGATTCCCTTCAAATTCTACAATAATATCACCTTCTTTAATCTCACTGTTATAGATTCCTCTTTCAGAATTAATTTCAAAAACGTAGACACCAGTTACAGTTTTCAGTTTGTTAAACCCAATCATGCGTCTGGACAGGCTCACCGGATGAGCTCCCAACCCAAGCTGCGCTCTTTTAACTTTACCAAACAGTATCAATTGTCCGGCCACATAGGCTGCCAGATTTGAAGAAACAGCAAAACAGAGTCCCTGGGCAGCAGAAATTACAGCTGTATTTATTCCTATTACTTTGCCTTCGGAATTTAAAAGCGGTCCCCCGCTATTTCCAGGATTCAATGCAGCATCAGTTTGTATGATATCGTCAATCAGCCTTCCGTTGGTGGCCCTTAGTGACCGCCCCGTGGCGCTTATAACTCCTGTTGTTACAGTATGCTGCAAACCCATAGGATTACCGATTGCTATAGCTATTTGTCCTGGTTCCAATAATCCGGAATCAGCAAGTTGCAGTGTACTCAATCCTCCTTCAAACACCTTAAGTACTGCAATATCTGTAGAAGGATCTGTCCCTGCTACTGTTGCATCAAGCTCCAGTCCGTCACCAAAGACCACTTTGACATTATGTGTGTCTTCTATCACATGATTATTGGTAATAATATAGCCATCGCTTGATATCACAAATCCTGAACCGGAACCATATTGTTCAATTATCTTCTTTGTTCCCGGATTCTGGACTTTTTTGGTGACTTTTATGTGAACTACAGCCTGTGCAGTTTTTTTTACCACACCTGTTATCGTTGATGAATAAGCATCAAGCAAATGCCTGTCAGTCGCGGCAATTACATCTGTGAAATAAACATCTTTTTCCATTCAATTACCTTTGCAATAATCACACCAGATGAATTTTTCAGAAAATTTGGCAGTAATAGTGATTTGGGGTAATCATTTCAGGCTTTGAAAATGCAATATCGATTGAGTAAGCCAAAAAAGGAAATCTATAGCAAATGGTCAGTTATATCTAATTCTTTTCCCTGTAGCCAGACCTTTATAAAAGAGTCCATTTTTATATATAAGCATTTCCCCAGGCTGATCATTCCCGAGGCCTGCATCTATTCCAAAAATCTTATTATCAAAAAGAGATCTGATCTCATTGGAAGTTGTATGGCCAACTACAATATGCTTTTTGTCATAGAAAGTAAGGATTGAATCTAATCTGCTCTTACAGAAACTTTTATCATTAAAAAAACCTCTATACCAAATAGGGCCATAATCGCCATCTAAAAATTTAAGATCAGTTAATTCACTTTCCTGATTTACTTGCTGTCTGAGCGTCATATCGGAAAAAATCTGATTTATTTGCTCTATCTTCATTTTGCGGCGAACCATTTCAATTGAAACTCCTCCATGAACAAATATGATGTCGTTTATTGAGAGAATAGCAGGTTGGGAGCGTAACCATTTACCTAATACAGATTCTCCTGAATAAAGTTTCGAATAATCGACACCAGTGATTGCTTCAACCTTAACATATTTTCCATTCATATACCTGAAATCCCTGGTGAGCATCAGAGTCTCATGATTTCCAAGTAATAAATGAACCATGCCACCAGCCTTTAAAGCCTGCTTTTCTAATCCAAAAAGGTGCCAGAGTACTTCAGTAACCATATTCCCCCTGTCGAATGTATCGCCAATAACCACTAAATGACCCTTACCGAATTTCCAGTTCAGTTTATCATCAATAATTCCAAGTGATCTCATAAGTTTAATATAACTGTTGAATTCACCGTGAATGTCGCTTATTGCAGCTATACTGTCTACACCGGTATAAGATTGTTTATATTCCGGTACTTCCAGTCGGGCATTCTTCAGATCCCTGTAATCAAATAAAAGATTAAATTTTTTCTTTATATCAGGAAAGTCTTTGGGTTTAATGTACTCTATTTTTAACACGCCGTTTTCAATCCACTTTACTTCAAATTTATTATATAAATCAAAAATGTAAGGACCATCATTAATTGAATCAGTCCTGTTGCTTCCTTCTGAATGGCAAACTGCGAAAGAATTAATATTAAAAAACAAACTGATTGCCAGGTAAAGAAGCTGTTTTTTCATTCTACTATTATTAATAATCTATCTTCAACAATTAATAATCACCCATTATACCTGTTTTGCAATTTATTATTATGCTTAAATGGAACAACAAAGAAAACAGGAAAAACAATACTAAAAAGTTTTCCTCTCAATTATCACTTCCGCATATCATATTATTAACTTTGACACAGAACAAAACACCATGAACTGTTGTTTAATAATTTAGGATAAATAATTCAACATTGAAACAGATGAATTTTTTAATAAGATTTAATTTTCTGAGACTATCAGTTTTTGTTTTACCATTTGTATTTATTGCAAATACTCTTCAGGCAGATAAGACCGACAGTCTCTTTCTGTCAGATAAAATAGTTAATCTTGAGCTGAGAACCGATTTTTCAGCCATCCAGAAGGACAGGGTGGATAATCCGCAATATCACGAAGGAGTACTAATTTATAATTCTCCGAATGGAAAAACAATAAAGTTTACACTAAAGGTCAGAGCAAGAGGAGGCTTTAGGCGCAACCCTGAAAACTGCAATTTTCCGCCACTGGAGCTGAATTTTAGAAAAAGTGAAGTTAAAAGTACTTTATTTGACAACCAGGATAAGCTGAAGCTTGTTACACCCTGCCAGTATGACCGGGATGTAATTGATGAATATCTTATTTACAAATTATATAATCAGATAACAGACCGGAGCTTTAAAGTAAGACTGGTAAAGATCCTTTACTTCGATACAGCTAAGGGAAAAACGCTTTTTGAGAAGTACAGTTTCTTTATTGAACATGGCGAGCAGGTTGCTGAACGGAATAATTCACTTGAAATCAACAAAATTCTGACACCATACGATCTGGACAGGCAAACCTTTCTAAAAACAGCTATGTTTCAGTATATGATAGGGAATAAAGACTGGTTTATTACATCACAAAGAAATGTTGTAATTATGCAGCCAAAAGATTCCGTTATGGCTCCGTATGTAATTCCCTATGATTTTGATTTTTCAGCTTTTGTAAATGCTGAATATACCAAGCCAAAAGATGTACCTGATGAATATCTGGCGACCAGAAGGGTATATAAAGGCATATGCAACACAACTGCGGAGTATAATGAGGTATTTGCTTATTATAAATCACTCCGTCCTGTCTTTGAATCCATTATTAACAATATGCAGCTGCTACCTAAATCAATCAGATTGCAGAATCTTAGCTATTTAAACAGTTTCTACAAGATAATTGAGAGTAAAGAAATGATCAAACAGGAATTTCTGGATAAATGTGAAACCAGGAAGGCATACAATCTGCCTGAGAAATAGAAAATATTTCAGGGATATAAAATGATCAGCTTCACATATCATTTGTGTATATTAAATTTCAGGATATATCCCCTACCATCTTTACCCTCATTTGATATGAACAAATCGCCTGAAGGGGAAAAGCATATTCCCTCCGGCTGATCGAAAATGGAAGGATCAAGTGCATGCCAATCCAAAACCTTACCCTTTCTGTCAAGGATAATCAGAATTTTACCGACACTTGCAATAAGGTAGATCTCATCATTGGCAGGATTAATGGCAAGCCCCGAAGGCTGAAAACCGATTTCATATTTTGTCAATCCGGATATTTTACCATTTACAGAAGATCCGGTTGAGGGATTAAAATCCTTATAACTATCTGGGTTTTTTAAACTGACAAGATATTCGGGTTTTTTATCAAGTTTCATTTTCACCAGATCAAACTTATATATTGCTTTATAACCTTTATAATGTTTTTCCTTTTCAATATCCGGTGATCCTTTGCACGCAATCAACAGTGAATTTGAAGATTTGTCATACATTAATCCCTCTGTATCATTTTGTTTTGAAAGGGGTGTTTTATGTTCTGTTACTTTCCTGTCATCTTTTTCAAAATTTTCAACTTCGAAAATCCGACCATCACTTCTCAACATATAAACTGTCTGACCGATGACTGCAATATCCTCGAAATCACCTTTATCGCCAAATTTATATTTATTCACAACTTCTTTCTTATCCAGACTGAAAACATAAATTTCGGCTTTTTCATCCTGTTCACATAAGATCTTGTCATTTTGATAATATGCAAGACCCGAAATTTCTACAAGGTATTTCGGTAAAATATATGTTTCATCAGGATTATTTAAATCGTAAGGGAACCGACTACCTGAGAATGCAGGAGTTAATATGCCCTGCTTTATGCTATCTGAAACAGAATAAAATGAAGAAATAGTGTCAGCGGTTCCTGATTTTTTTCGTTTTTCACCATCCTTTTTACCTGATGTGGAACTGCAAAATGCAAAAGAGACTATCACTAACGAAAAAAAGAAAATCCTGAAAATATTAAAAAGACGAATCAGCCATATTGATTTCATATAAAAATCTCTAATGTTTTTCACAATCATGTTGGAGTTAGAGGAGTAAAAATAAGAAAATTTCATCAGATTTGGGATATGAACACCACAACTCACATTCATACTTTGTCGGCACAATTTTTACAGGAGTATTTCAGGGGACAGATCGTTCTCTATTCTCTATTCTTTATTATTTAACCTTTATCTAATATTATAGTCAGGTGATTGCGGTGAAAACTCCTCATGATTTCTGTAAATCAATAACTCCCTGACATTGTTGCAATTACATGAATACACTCATATGTGCCTATAAGGATGTACATCAGCCTTATAGGCATGTTCTTTACATGTTGATGTTCAATATTAATTTTGATCCTGATGAATCAAAAACTACTTTCATGAAAACAAAAGAGAATAATTCAGAGTTGTCATTTCTCATCTTACACCAGGAGCTGATTGATGGTTGCAGAAGAGGTGATCAGAAGGCACAGTTTATGATTTACAAGTTGTATTATAAAGCAATGTATAATACAAGCTTAAGAATTGTTGATGATCCGATAGAGGCAGAAGACATAATGCAGGAGTCTTTTCTGTCAGCCTTTGAGGAAATCGGAACCTATTCAGAAACTGTTAGTTTCTTTGACTGGCTTAAGAAAATAGTAGAAAATCAATCGAGGTCACAATTCTAGGAAGTGATACATTAATCCTTCAGAGAATCTGAAATGAATGAAATTTAATTCAGCTGCAATGAATTATAATGAACGAGTTATTTGGCCTTCAGGGAATATACTGCAAGATAATCACCATGCCTGACAAACAACCTTCCTTTATCTATCACAGGATGAGCCCAGTATGGGCCTTCGCCTTTAGTTATCCTGAATGAGCTTATAATATCAAGTTTTTCACTGTTTGGCTTTACCAGCGCAAGGTTACCCGTCTTTTCTTCATAAATATAAAGCAACCCGTCTGCTGATATTACTGATCCTTTATTATACCAATCGGTAATCCACATAGTCTTGCCGGTAGTCCAGTCGACACATATCCATCTGCCTTTTGAGTTATTATCATGAGTAGAGCTGTAGATATAATTTCCAATCAGCACCATCCCTCCTACATGGGGATTTATTTCCGGATTTTTCCATATAAGGGTCGGATCGCTGCCGTCAGAGTTTATCTTTATCTTAGCAGCTGTCTGCCTATAACCATTGGCAGCAAAAAGATAACCATCGCGGTAAAGAGGTGTCTGAATATAATTTTTACCACCTTTCTGGTCATCATTTACAGAAGCGAAATTGAATTTCCAGAGAAGCTTACCATCCGCAGCATTTACTCCAATAATATATGTTACAGTATGAGTTACAATTACTTTCTTTCCATTATCTTCAATCAGCAGGGGATTCGTGTACTGCGTCCCTTCATTCAGAGGAGGAGTCTCCCATATAACATTTCCATTTTCAATATTGAATGCGACCATTGATGCCATACTGCCGCCGGGAGTTGCAATTACTTTATTATCTACAACCAGTGGTGATTCGGATATTCCGAAACGTTGAACAGATGCACTATACTTCTGATAGTAGTTTAATGTCCATGCGATTTTACCTTCTTTTGTAACACAGGCCAGAT
>Ga0208980_10001381_pt1 | contig 14688 bp, 12 predicted proteins | sample WetSurMetagenome_3_FD_187993 | JGI IMG/M metagenome (GOLD analysis project Ga0208980, IMG submission 187993) | Wetland microbial communities from Twitchell Island in the Sacramento Delta, sample from surface sediment Aug2011 Site A1 Bulk (version 2) | ecosystem: Environmental > Aquatic > Marine... | reverse complement strand
TCCCGCCTTTCGCAGGCAGCGCAAAGCCGCTGTTCGGATCTGAAGTGAGCGCTATGGCTATCATCCCCGGAACAATGACCAGGAACGGGATGAACATCTTCGGGATCGCCCCGATGAGAGGGGTCTTTCGTGCAGCCGACATCGAGCCCGCCGCCATCGCCCGTTGTACTACAAGAAAATTGGTGCACCAGTATCCGAAGGAGAGCACGAACCCGAGGCCCATGGCGACGCCGAACCACTCCACTCCCATCGGGTTGGAGGAGGGACTTCCGAGGGGCTTCCAGGTCTCGGTCCAGCTCACGCTTGATCAACACCAAGCACACGATCACGACCAAGATCACGCCCAGCGTCACAACCATCCCTACCCGCCGCCGCCCAATGTCCTCCACCGCCGCCTCGGCCGACGCCTCCGCCTGCGGCTGGCGCACACGCAGGGACAGTTCTCGTAACTGGGCCGGATCGACCTGGGAGGGTGCCGAGGTGAGCAGACAGGAGGCGGTCTGGGTCTTGGGAAACGCCATAACGTCGCGAATGGAGCTGGCACCGGTCATCAGCATGACCAAGCGGTCGAGCCCGAAGGCGATGCCACCATGGGGTGGGGCGCCGAACTTGAGCGCCCGCAACAGAAAGCCGAACTTCTCTTCCGCCTCCTGCTCGCCAATCTGGAGCAGCCGGAATACGCGACTCTGCAGGCTCGAGCGGTGGATACGGATGGAGCCGCCCCCAATCTCGCTGCCATTAAGCACCAGATCGTAGGCGCGGGACTGACAGGCGCCCGGATCGGCCTCCAGCCGATCGATCTGGTCCTCCTTGGGCGAGGTGAAGGGATGATGCAGGGCGGACCAGCGATGCTCCCGCTCGTCCCATTCGAACATGGGGAAGTCCACCACCCACAGGGGCTGCCAACCGCCTGCGACCAGGCCACGATCCTGGCCGAGACGGGTGCGCAATGCCCCCATCGACTCGTTGACCACCGTGGCCCGGTCGGCACCAAAGAAGATCAGATCCCCATCCTGGGCGCCGGTGCGCTCCATGATGCCGTTGACGGCCGCATCGGGCAGGAATTTGAGGATCGGTGACTGCAGCCCCTCGCGACCCTTGCTCGACCACTCGTTGACCTTGACGTAGGCGAGGCCCTTCGCCCCGTAAATGCCGACGAAGCGCGCGTAGTCGTCTATCTCCTTGCGGCTGAGCTCGCCACCCTGGGGCAAGCAGAGCGCGGCGATCCTCCCCTGTGGGTCATTGGCCGGCGCGGAGAAGACCTTGAAGTCCACCTCCCGCATCAGATCACCCACATCGACCAACTCCAGGGGGATGCGCAGGTCTGGGCGATCGGAGCCGAAGCGACGCACGGACTCGGCGTAGGTCATGCGCGGGAAGGGATCGGGCAGCGCCTCGTCCAGTACCTCTTGGAACAGCCGGCGGATCATCGCCTCCATGATCCCCAGCAACTCGTCCTCGCTGAGGAAGGACACTTCAATATCGAGCTGGGTGAATTCGGGTTGCCGATCGGCGCGCAGATCCTCGTCGCGGAAACAGCGCGCGATCTGGTAGTAGCGATCCATACCCCCCATCATCAGGAGCTGTTTGAAGAGCTGCGGAGACTGAGGCAAGGCGTAGAACTGCCCGGGATTGACCCGACTCGGTACCAGATAGTCTCGTGCTCCCTCAGGCGTTGCCTTGGTCAGGATCGGGGTCTCGATATCGATAAACCCCTGCTCGTCGAGATAGTTCCGCAACACTCGCGTGACCTGCGCGCGGATGCGGATGCGGCGCTGCATCTCGGGGCGGCGTAGATCGATATACCGATAGCGCAGCCGAACCTCCTCGGAGGCTTCGTGCAGGTGTGCATCGAGCTGCAACGGCGGGGTTTCCGAGCGGTTGAGAATCGTAAGGTCCGTCCCCTGGATCTCGATCTCGCCGGTGGGGAGATCGGGGTTCTCGGTTCCCGCGGGGCGGCGGCGCACCTGTCCGCTCAGATGCACCACGTACTCGCTGCGGGCCTGCTCGGCGCGCTGGAATGCCTGCGGCAGATCCGGGTCGAACACCACCTGTACGAGCCCCTCCCGGTCGCGCAAGTCGATGAAGATCACCCCGCCGTGGTCGCGCCGCCTGTGCACCCACCCGTATAGCTCCACCTCTTGACCGACATGGGTGGCGTTGAGCTCACCGCAATAGTGACTGCGCATGGTGTCGTGATACTCCACTGGAAAGCGACGAGGCCGACCGACGGCCGCCGACAAAAGCATGTGATGCTAAACGAGCACCTCGGGTGGACACAACCTTGGCGAAGCCCACCGGGCGCTGATTCGGAAGACCCCTAACGAACCAGGCCCCTTCTCCCCGCCCACGCCCCATCGGGCAGGGATTACCGGCGCGAAGAGCCCGCTTACTGCGAGGCCACCGCAGGCGCTGACCCCCCCGTAGCGGTGCTGGGTGAAGAAGCGCCAGAATCCGCCGCCTTGGCCTCGCCGGCCGGCTTTTCCTTCGGCCCTTTCTGGTCCTTCTGACCACTGTCGTGCAGATTGCGCTGGCCGCCCGACTTGAAATCGGTCTCGTACCAACCGCCGCCCTTGAGGCGGAAACCCGCTGCCGAGATCAGTTTACGCACCCCGGCAGCCCCGCACTGCGGGCACACCGAGGGCGGGGGATCAGAAATCTTCTGCAGAAGGTCGAACTGGTGATCACAATCGTCGCATCGGTACTCGTAGATAGGCATGGCCTTCAATCTCCCGCAGATAAGTTTCACCTGAGTTTTATTGTGGAAACCTAGCAAATTTCAAGCCCGCCGCGAAACTCGGACGGCGGCGGGCATCAACGCCCCGCGAAGTAATCCGCCAGAAATTCGTCGAAACCCTTGACGTCACCCTCCTCAAGGGAATGTTGCCGTTGAAGCGACTCCCGCGCCAAGCGCCCGAAAAGCGCACGGGGTTCCTCGCCCAGCTCACACCGGGTGAAATACTGCCGGTGCTCCTCCGACAGGCGCTGGGCAAACTCAACAAAGGTCTCTCCCCGAGCGCGCATCTCCGCCAGCATCCGTGCCGAAGGCGTGAGCGCCGGGTCGCGCACCTTCTCCCGTTGCTCGATCCAGCTATGGCGGTAGCGACGCTCCGGTCCATCGAGCAGCTCGACCACCGGCGCCATGGCCGCGAGCAGCTCATCCGCCCATTGCGTGAGCGCTACGGGCCTGCGGTCGCGCTCGAGTACGATGCCCGGGGAGCGGCCCTGGTGGGCGGTGAGGGCCTGGTTGCAGTCAATCGCCGCTCGCTCGCTGGCGTTGATCCGGGGGCTCTCCGCTAGCAAGCAGAAAACCACGAAGGCATCCACGAAGCTGAGCTGGCTCGAGGAAACACCCAGAGGAACAAAGGGGTCCACGTCCAGGGAGCGGACCTCCACATAGCGCACACCGCGACGCCGGAGCGCCACCGTGGGCTTCTCCAGCCACTGGAGAACTTGCTTGGGGCGCACCGTACTGTAGTACTCGTTCTCGATCTGCAGCACATTGGCGTTGAGCTGTCGATAAGCACCGTCGACCTTGACACCGATGGCCTCATAATGCGGACAGGGCGTCTTGATCGCCCAGGTTAGGCTGCGCACGTAGGCATCGAGGCTGTCGTAGTTGGCCTTGAGACCCGTACCCTCCTCCAGCCGGTTCTGGTAGCCGATGTCCCCCAGCCGCAGCGAGGTGGCGTAGGGCAAAAAATAGCTCTGGGGATCAAACACCTCCATATCTGTGGTGCGCCCCTGAACGAAGGACCTATCCACCGCGGGGGAAGCGCCGAACAGGTAGGCCAGAAGCCAGCCGTAGCGCTGCAGATTACGGATCAGGCGGATGTAGGATTCAGAGATGAAGTCTATCAGGTCCCCGGAGTCCTGCTCGATCGACTGCAGCAGCGGCCAGAGCTCTTCAGCCAAAGAGTAGTTGAAGTGCACCCCGGCGATGGTCTGCATGGCGCGCCCGTAGCGATGACCCAGACCCCGGCGATAGAGGGTCTTCATTAGGCCCGCGTTTGACCACCCATAATAGGCCAGGGGAATCTCCGCATCCTCCCCCAGCACACAGGGCATACTGGCCGACCACAGCAGTTCGTCCCCGAGCTGGTGGTACACGTAGGTATGGGCATCCTGCAGAAAGCCGAGAACCTGGTCCTTGTCTTCGAAGGGAGGGGTAATCAGCTCGAGCAGGGCCTCGGAAAAATCGGTGGTGATGTGGGGATGGGTCAAGGCGGCGCCCAGCCCTGGCGGGTGGGGGGTGCGCGCAAGGGCCCCGCCGGGCGACACCCGCAGGCATTCCCGCTCGATCCCCACCTGAGCGCGGCGCATCCTCGGGGCTACCCCTGCATCCAGAATCCCGCGGATACGGCTCTCGATTTGGTTAAACAAGTCTATGGAACCCTCTGAATACGCTATGGGTTATCAGGCGATTTGGAGTTATCATGAGCGCTGATGAGTCGCCTTTCACAAGCACCCCTACAGGCGCATCGGTGGGAGTCAGTTGGGTACTGACAGCGGAAAATCGAGGTTTCCCCAGTGAAGACATCCTTGTCAGCTCTAATCGCGGCGGCGGCACTGTTGGTGACGAGCCCCATCGCCCCGGAAATCCCCATCGCCTATCCTCTGGCCGAGACCAATTCTCCCCTGCTGTCCCTCCCCGAGGAGTCGAGCCCCCATCCCTGGCCATCGCTCGATCCGCGCCGGCTTCGCTTACACTCGAGCGCCTTTCTCGTTGTCGACGACCAGGGCCACCGCATTGCCGGCAAAGCGGTTGACTCGGCGCAACCGATTGCCTCGGTCACCAAGCTGATGACCGCAATGGTGGTACTAGATGCAGGGGCGGACCTCGATGCGACGATTGGCTTGGACCCGGAGGACCGCGACCAGATGCGTCATTCGCGTTCGCGCCTGCGAGTGGAAGGGGCGCGCCTGAGCCGCCGGGAGTTGCTCCTGATTGCGCTGATGTCCTCGGAGAACAGAGCCGCTGCGGCCTTGGGCCGAACCACGTTCCCAGGGGGCACCACCACCTTCGTCCGCGCGATGAATCTCAAGGCTCAGGATCTCGGTATGCGCAATAGCCGCTTCGCCGACCCCACCGGCCTCGATGCGGGGAATGTCTCCACCGCCGAAGATCTGGTACGGATGGCCCGTGCCGCCATGGGGTATGCCCTCATCCGTGAGGCCACCACCTCGGCTAGCACCGAGGTCCAGCCCTACCCCGATGGCCGGGTGCTTGCCTACCGCAACACCAACCGCCTGCTCGCCAACGACCGCTGGAACATCGAGCTGAGCAAGACGGGATTCATCAACGAGGCGGGGCATTGCCTGCTCATGCGCGCGGTGATCGCGGAGCGACCTCTCTTCATCGTGCTCCTGAACTCCGCCGGGAAACTGGGCACCTTCGGAGACTCGAACCGGTTGCGGGATTGGATTCAAACCGGACTGCGAAGCGAACGCCAACGCGGCTAGCCCGCAACTCAGAGGCGGTGGAGAGATCGTCGCCAGGCGGCCGAGCACACTACTCGCCCCCGAGTCCGCCTGTCGGTTAGGCAAAGGGGCAATCGAGTACGCAACGCCCTGAATCGGGTGGCGCAGCAGACAATTTCACAACCCAGTCAGTCGCGCATTGCCGCCATGGGTTTGGGTTCCTTGGCGATGCGGATGTAATCGGCAAGGATGCGCGCCGCTTCGTTGAGCTGGATGCGGCTGATGGCGTCCGTCTCTTTCTCGTTCGCCTCGTCGTTCGCCTCGCCGTCCTCATCCCCCGCCGGTTCTACGCCCTGGGAGCGTAGGAACTGATTCTTCTGGTCCTTTAGGATCTTATCGCGCCGTTTCGTCTCATCGCGTCGCTTGCGCTCTTCGAGACTGACCACCTTCTGCTGATCAACCTCGCGGAGCAGTCGCTCCCGCTCGGCGAGCATGCCGAAGCCGGAATCGCGTCCGACCCGCGCCAAAGACAGGGTCCGCAACTGCTCCACCGGGGTGACGGCTCGCGGTTGGAACTGCGCGGGCTGGATGTGGCCCCAGGGCAGCGCATTGTGCAACGAGCGCTCACCATGCTGATCCGAGTCGTCCGCCGTCGGGTAGAGGATATCGGGCACCACCCCGCGGAGCTGGGTACTGCCACCGCTGATACGGAAGAACTCCGCCATCGTCAGCCGAAGGCGCCCGAGCTTCTCCCCATCCTCGGAGACGAAGCGATTAAGATCGACCAGGGTCTGCACGGTGCCCTTGCCGAAAGTGGGCTCTCCGATCACCACGCCTCGCTGATAATCCTGAATGGCCCCGGCAAAGATCTCCGAGGCCGAGGCGCTGTTGCGGTCGACCAGCACCGCCAGGGGGCCGGAGTAGACGGTGCTTGGGTCGGGATCTTTTTCCACCTCGACTTTGCCGAAGGCGTCCTTGACCTGAACCACCGGGCCGGAGTCGATGAAGAGCCCCGTAAGCTCGGTCGCCTCGGTCAGAGATCCCCCGCCATTGCCGCGCAGATCGATCACCACACCGGCAACCTGCTCCTTGTCGAGTTGCTGCAACAGGGTGCGTACATCGCGCGTGGTGCTACGGAACTCCTTGTTGCCGCGGGACTCGGCGCGGAAGTCCCGGTAAAACGCCGGTACCTCGATGACGCCGATGCGCAGCCCCTGCAGACCATCGAGACCTTCGATGATGCGAACCTTGGCGGCTTGATCCTCTAGCTCGATCTCTTTACGCACCAGTGGCAGCTCACGAAGAGCGCCCTCGGCACCCCCACTCTTGGGCAGAATCTGCAGCCGCACCACCGAGCCCTTGGGTCCCCGAATCAGATCCACCACGTCCTGCAGGCGCCAACCGATCACGTCTTCCATGGTGCCATCGAGGCCCTGGGCAACGCCGACGATGCGATCGCCGGCCCGGATCTGTTTGCTTTGCTCCGCCGGTCCGCCGGGGATCGTTTTTTGCACCACCGTGTGCTCGTTGTCCGTGCGCAGCACCGCACCGATGCCTTCAAGGGACAGCCGCATGCTGATGTCGAAGTTCTCCGAGCTGCTCGGCGACATGTAGCTGGTGTGGGGCTCGAGGCTCTGGGTGTAGGCGTTCACGAAGCTCTGGAATACATCGTCCGAGTTGAACTGGCTGATGCGCCGCCACAGCCCTTCGTAGCGCTTGCGCAGCGCGGTACGAATCTCTTTGTCGCTCTTGCCGGACAGGCGCAGAGTGAGGACATCATTCTTGATGCGCTTGCGCCAGATGTCATTGAGCTCGTTCTCGTCCTTCGCCCACGGGGCCTTGGCACGCTCAAACAGATACTCCTCCGGCTCATCGAACTTGAAAGACTGCTCGACAAGCGTTAGCGCCTTATTTACGCGCTCGTCCACCCGCTCACGATAGGTTCGGAAGATCGCGAAGGGGGTATCCAGATGACCCCGTTTGAGATCGTCATCCAAACGCTTCTGAAGCACCGCGAAGCGGTCAATGTCCCGTTGCAGGAAGAAGGATCGGTTGGGGTCCAAGGCTTCGAGATAGCTCTTGAGAATGCTGCCGGCGAACTCGTCGTCGAGAACGATCTTCTTGTAGTGGTAACGCTCCAGGACCTTGTTGATGATCAAGGCCGCCCTGGACTGCTGGGGCGTGGGCACCAGATCCTCGGAATGCACCAGATTGACCCGCGCATCCAGTGGGGCGGCGAGCACCACAGACAGCACGGCGGCGAAAAACAGACGAGAAAACCGCTTCATGGGACGACCACACACCTGAGGTACCAATTCTGAGACCCTGCCTCTCCCTGATGAGTTCCTGGAGCTCCGACAACCCCAACCCGCGTTCGGGGCTGGTTCCTAGGAAAATCCCTTAGAGGAACCCAAGGTTAGATGCATCGGCCAAAACATTCAACAGGTTAGTGCATCGAGCAGACGCCTGATGGCCTATTGATAGGGCGGCCGGGGCCGCCCTACCGGTTGGGAACGGCGCAAACGCACGCGCCCTACTTGAGTTTTCCGATGCCCAGCATCTTGAGCACATACTTCTCGTAGATGGGCTCCGAGGTGCCCTTTTTCATCTTGCGAATGAAGTACTTCTCGAAGGCAATCTTGGCCATGTGCACCCACTTGCCCTTCTTGAACCAGGCCACGTTGCGCGGGGGGATCTGGGGCAGCGCGACAAAGGCCGCGCCGGTATCGCCCATGTCCGCGAGACAAATCGCATTCCAGGTGGCCAGGGTATCGGCCTCCCGGCCCTGCAGCTCGCTCGCGATGTTATGCACGATAGCGGTGACCATCGACTCGATCATGTAGCCGGTCTTGGGTGCACCCGTGGGTACGGCGGTGGTCTCCACCGGTGGGATGGCAATGCAGACTCCGGCGCTGAAGATGTTCCGATAGGTGGGGTTACGCTGATGGGCGTCGACAAACACAAACCCTCGGGGATTGCAGAGCCCTGGCACCTTGCCAACCGCATCGACACCCCTGAAGGCCGGGAGCATCATGGAATACTTGAACTCGAGCACCTGTTCTTTGAGCTTGTGGCCCGCATCGTCATACTGCTCGATGTGCATCTTACCGGGCTCCACCTTCACCACCTTGGCGTTGGTGATCCACTTGATGTCGTGGGCGCGCATCTCTGACTCCAGCATGCCCTTGGAGTCGCCCACGCCCCCGAGCCCCAAGTGACCGATGTAGGGTTCGGAGGTGACATAGGTCATGGGGACCCGATCGCGCATCCTTCGCTTACGCAGATCCGCATCCAGGATAAAGGCATATTCGTAGGCCGGCCCAAAGCAGCTCGCAAAGGGCATCGCCCCGACGATGACCTGGCCCGGATTCTCGAGGAACCGCTGATAGGCCTGATAGGCCTTTTCCGCATGGTCGACGGCACATACCGATTGGGTGTTACCCTCGGGACCCGCACCCTCCACCTCATCGAACACGAGCTTGGGGCCCGTGGCGATCACCAGGTAGTCATAAGACACGCTCTGGCCATCGGCGAGGATGAGCTGGTTGTTCTGGGGGTCGATCTGATCGCAGCGCTGGGCGATGAAATTGATCCCCTTGCGCTCGACATGGGGCCGGATATCAAAGGTCACGCTCGCGCGGTCGCGCCAGCCGACCGCTACCCAGGGATTGGAGGGAACGAACTGAAAATACTCCCGTTCGTTGATGAGGGTGATCTCGTGCTCCTTCGCCAACTCCGCGCGAAGCTCGTAGGCGCAGGGCATGCCCCCTGTACCAGCACCCAATACCACCACGTGTGCCATGCAACATCCTCCTATCGAGTTCATTGTTGGGGATACTCGCCGCAGGCAGCCCCGCCCCAGCGAACCTCGGATTCGGTGTCGCGACAGGCGGTTAGAGATATCGAGACAGCGGCCGGCTTCGAACAATACAACCGCGCCTGCTGAAAATCAAAGAGATGCCAAGATTATTGTCGGACGGTCCCACACCCGCCATCCGCACCGGGCAGGCGACCTGCCAGCTTGGTCCAATCCACCTCCTGCAGCACCTGCGCCAGGGCGTGGAGACGCCCCCGCTTGACCGCCTCGTGGCGCTCACGTTTGTCGCGGATGCCATAGAACGGCAGCATCCGATGGAACGCCGCCTCGGTGTAGCGCGCGATGGGCGTCACCACGTCCCCCCTCCGGGTATAGAAGGCATCCTCGCCCTCGACGCAGACCCGATCGAGCACGTTGAACTGGCGGCAGGCTGCCGGCCGCAGCGGGTGAATCGAGCACACCTCGGCGACGAGAAAGGGACAGGGCTGGCCCCGACGATACCCCGCGAGCCGTTCTCGGAGGGCGGCGCGCAGATCAACCGCTATCCGCTCGCTTGCGAACCAGTAGATTCCCATGACCTCCAGCGGATAAACCGGGATCGTGAGATGACTGCGGCAACAGGCGGCGCAACCTTTACCGCAAGCCAGCCGCCGGCCGCCCTGTCGGAGCGCCCGCCCAATGGCCTCATGCACCCCCTGGTCTATCAAGTGATAGGCATCGAGCAGTGGGGGAAGCCAGGCATGGCGTGGCTCGTCCTCGGGAAACCGCAGGCGTGTGGGCGGTGTCGGTCCCTCAGGCTGGCCCTGGGCCGAGCACGTGGGGAACCGGCCAGGGGGAACTGGCACCTCAGGCCCCAGCTCCGGCAGACGGGGGGGACTTCAGGTACCGCTTGCGCCGAAACAGGTCGGTGCGGCGACTGACCACCCGGTCGATGAACAAGAGCCCGTCGAGGTGGTCGAGCTCATGCTGCAGAGCCCGCGCCTCGAATCCCGCCATGCCTAGCTCAACCGGTCTACCCCAGGGATCCCGCGCCCGCAGCCGAATCTGGGTCGCCCGGATCACGTTGCCGGTGTAGTCGGGAACCGACAGGCAGCCCTCCCGCCCGATCTCGTAGCCCTGCCAGTGGGTGATCTCCGGGTTAATCAGAACCTGGTGCCCTTGATTGGCGATGTTGGGCTTGGAGGAGACATCGACGATAACGATCCGCTGGTGGCGGCCGACCTGGGGTGCGGCAATGCCCACCGCCGCGGGACCCGCGAGCCGGGTCTCTTCGAGGTCGGCAATGAAGGCGCGAAGCTCCTCGTCGAACCTCTCCACAGGCTCCGCGGGTTGTTTTAGACGTTCGTCCGGTAGGGTCAGGATCTCCAGTACGGCCATTAGGGCTACCCGACCAGGGTTTCGACCGGAGAGACGTCGATATCGATTCCCTCGGCGGCCAGACCGGCGACCGATCCCTTAAGATCCTCCAGGGTCACCTCGGAATATCCCTGGATGTTCATGAGATAGACCGGCCGCTCGGCGCTGCCCGCCACATCCGATTCGAGCTCCAGGATGTTGAATCCGGTGGCCGCGAGCGCACCGGTCACCTGGGCGACGATTCCCGCCCGGTCAGCCCCCCACACCCGCACCTGGATGTTGGGGACGCGGTGGCGGTGCAACCCCCCACCGATCGGGTCGAGGTGGCAACGCAGCGCCATTGCCTCCACCACGGGTTGCAGAACCCGGCGCAACGCCACCTCGTCGAGGTCGCTGGAGACCATCATCAGGATGGTGAAATTGCCGCCGAGGCGAATCATAGACGCCTCGCCCAAAGAGCACCCCGTGCGGAAGAGGGCATCGGTCACCCGGGCTACGATTCCGGGTCGGTCCTCCCCCACCAGCGTCAGCATCTTCCACTCGGCCACAGACCACCTCACAGGTTGGGACGGAATCTCCGTCAGGGACGATCAGCCGTCGAGCCAAATAAGGCTCGCCATCCGTCCGGTCACCCCGTCGCGACGGAACGAGAAAAAATACTCCGGTTCCGAGAAGGTGCAGCGATCGCCGCCGTACACCGCACAGACACCCCGCCGTGCCAAGCGTCGGCGGGCCAGGCGGTAGAGATCCGCGTGCCAGTGCTGCCCGTCGTCGAGGGGGCAAAATGCGGCCGCCGCGGCCTCATCCTGGCCCACGAAGCAGGCCCGCACCTCCGCCCCCACCTCGTAGGCCTCGGGACCGATGGCCGGACCCAGCCAGCACAACAACTCCTCCGCCGGTTGGTCGATTGTATCGAGCGCAGCCTCCACCACGCCAGCCGCAAGCCCCCGCCAACCGGCGTGGACCGCCGCCACCCGTGTGCCCTGGCGGTTACAGATCAACAGCGGTAGACAATCGGCTGTGAGCACGGCGCACACTCGACCAGGTCCAGTGGCGACACTGGCATCGGCGCGCGCGCCCGTGGTCGCCCCCTCCCCCTGTGCCACGGCACAGCCATGCACCTGCTCGAGCCATAGCGGCTCCTCAGGGAGCGCCAGCGACTCGCGCAAGCGGCGGCGATTGGCGTCCACCCGGTCCGGCTCATCGCCCACGTGCTGGGCCAGATTGAGGCTAGCATAGGGCCCGGCACTCAGACCGCCCAGCCGGGTCGTGGACAGGGCCCGCACCCTCGGGGGCGCGGGCCACAGGGGTTGTAAACCTTCGAGCATCAGGCCCCCTTCCGCAACGCCGCGAGCAACAACGCGAAGTCCTTGGGCAGGGGTGCCTCCCATTCGCAATAAGTACCCTTGCGCGGATGCGTGAGACCCAACCGGAGCGCGTGCAGCGCCTGGCGGCGGAACCCACCGAGGGCCCCGATCTGGGCCGGGCCAGACCCCTTGGGCAAACGCAAGCGCCCGCCGTAGAGAGGGTCACCCGCGAGGGGGTGGTGGATATGGGCGAGATGCACCCGTATCTGATGGGTCCGGCCGGTTTCGAGATTCACCTGAAGATAGGTGTGCTCGGGTAAATGCTCGAGCACCCGATAGTGGGTCACCGCTGGTTTGCCGCCCGAGACCACGGCCATGCGGGTGCGCTGCACGGGATGCCGACCGATGGGGCCTTCAATAGTGCCCCCGGCCACCAACCGCCCCACGGCAAGAGCACGATACTCGCGCTTGAGGGTGCGCGCCTGTAGCTGATCCACCAGCGACTTGTGGGCCAGCAGCGTCTTGGCGACGACCAGCACCCCGGTGGTGTCCTTGTCCAGACGGTGGACGATCCCCGCGCGTGGCAGCGAGACTACATCCGGGGCGTGGTGCAGCAATCGATTCAGCAGGGTGCCGTCCGGATTGCCCGCCGCCGGGTGTACCACCAGCCCCGCCGGTTTATTGATCACCAGCAGGTGCTTGTCCTCGAACAGAATATCGAGCGGTAGCGCTTCGGGTAGGTCCGCGAGCGGCACGGCGGGCTGTGCGCGCAACCACAGGGCCTCGCCGCCCACGAGCCGGTCGCGGGGTCGTGAGGGCCGCCCCTCGACCGTCACCCAACCCTGCCGCACCCAAGCTTGGATGCGGGTGCGGGAGAACTCCGGCAGGAGCTCGGCCAGCACCTGATCGAGACGCTTGCCCGCCACCGAGGGCGGCGCGACAAACCGCCGCTCATCCTCGACCTGCATCTCACCATCCATCGGCACTAGCCGCCGAGCCCCTCGCCGCGGGCGGGTTTAGGATATACTGCCAACGTTGTTAGTCGCACCGCTACCGCCATGGTTTGGAAACGATCACTCGTCAGTCTCATGCTGGTCCTGCTCGTCAGTGGATGTGCCTGGTTCCAGAGCGCGGAGGATAAGACCCAGGACTGGAATGCTAGCAAGTTATACTCGGAGGCCTCCGCCGCCCTCGACGAAGGCGATTACCAGCAGGCAATCGATTATTTCGAGAAGCTTGAGGCGCGCTACCCGTTCGGTCGCTACGCCCAGCAGGCGCTGCTGGATATGGCTTACGCCTATTACAAAAAGGAAGAGCCGGACTCAGCCATCGCATCCGCCGATCGGTTCATCAAACTCTATCCGCAGAACCCCTATATCGACTATGCCTACTACCTGAAAGGGGTTGTCAATTATAACCGCAGTGCGGGCTTTCTCGAACGCTACATTCCCACCGACCCCTCGCAGCGCGATCCGGGTTCAGCGCTCGATGCCTTTCAGGACTTCGAAGAGCTAATCAGGCGCTACCCCGAGAGCAAGTATTCCGCGGATGCTCGTCAAAGGATGCTGTTCCTGCGCAACAACCTAGCGAAGTACGAGATCCACGTTGCCAATTACTACATGAAGCGCGGCGCCTACCTCGCGGCCGCCAACCGGGCCAACTACGTGATCCAGCGATATCAGCGGACCACGGCGGTCCCCGATGCCCTGCGCATACTGGTGGCCGCCTACACCGATCTCGGAATGACGGAGCTCGCCACAGATGCCCAGAGGGTTCTGGCGCTGAACCTTGAGAAAGGCACCCTGGTGACCGAAGAGCCCAAACCCGAGGAGATCAGCCTGAGCCGCAAGGCTTGGGAATACCTCGGATTGGACAAGAACTGACAGCGGCCCACCGCGCGGCAGGGGGTGAGTGCGCCGGGCGGCCCAAGCGGCGCCCCCCGCGCCGGGGCAGAAGCAGTCAGATCGCGTGGTCGTCCTCCTCGCCGGTACGGATCCGCACCACCTTCTCCACGTCTGTGACAAAGATCTTGCCGTCGCCAATCTTGCCGGTGCGGGCGGCCCCGGTGATCGCCTCGATGCAGGCGTCCACCTGATCGTCGCGAACGACCAGCTCGATCTTCACCTTCGGCAGGAAATCCACCACGTATTCCGCGCCACGGTAGAGCTCGGTGTGGCCCTTCTGCCGCCCGAAACCCTTCACCTCGGTTGCGGTCATTCCGGTGATACCCACTGTGGATAGGGCTTCGCGGACATCATCGAGCTTGAAGGGTTTGACAATTGCATCGACTTTTTTCATCGGCTTTCTCCACCGCGGGTGAGCCGCGACTGCATGACCGTGACAGTATAGGGGAACGGAGCCCAACCCGGCACCTCGGCAGGCCGAGGGGCGTCTAGAAACCTGAGGTGATCGGATAACGCCGATCGCGGCCGAAGGCGCGGCGGGTGATGCGCACCCCTGGTGGGGCCTGGCGGCGTTTGTATTCGTTGCGATCCACCAGCCGTGCAACCCGGCGGACCACCTCCTCCGGGAAGCCCGCGGCGATGATCTCGCCCACGCTCTGGTCTTCCTCGATGTAGCGCTTGAGGACCGGGTCGAGCATCTCATAGGGCGGCAGCGAGTCCTGGTCCACCTGGTTGGGAGCCAGTTCCGCAGAGGGCGGCCGCTGCAACACCCGTTCGGGGATCGCGGCACCGAGGCCGTTGCGATAACGAGCGAGGCGGTACACCGTGGTCTTAAACAGGTCCTTGATCGGCGCGAACCCCCCCGCCATATCGCCGTAGAGGG
>Ga0208980_10001380_pt1 | contig 14689 bp, 13 predicted proteins | sample WetSurMetagenome_3_FD_187993 | JGI IMG/M metagenome (GOLD analysis project Ga0208980, IMG submission 187993) | Wetland microbial communities from Twitchell Island in the Sacramento Delta, sample from surface sediment Aug2011 Site A1 Bulk (version 2) | ecosystem: Environmental > Aquatic > Marine... | reverse complement strand
GCCAGCACGATCGATTCCGGCGACACGACGGTGGTCATCACACCCGACGCACTCACAATGGCTGAGATGGCTGCGCCGATCAGAATGCCGATGATGCCGCCCAGGATCGAGAGCACCAGCGTCTCGGTCAGGAACTGATACAGGATGTCGCGGCGGCGCGCGCCGACCGCTTTGCGCAAACCGATCTCGCGCGTGCGTTCGGTGACGGAGACCAGCATGATGTTCATCACGCCGATGCCGCCCACCACCAGTGAGATACCGGCGATCGCGCCGAGGAACACCGTCAAGGTGGTGGTCACGCTCGTCAATGATGAGAGCACGTCGGTCTGGGACTGCACGGTGAAGTCGTCGCTGGCGCCCACGGCGATCTTGTGCAGCGTGCGCAGCTTGGTCGTGAGGGACGCCAGCGCCGTGGTGACGCTGTCTGAATTGGCCGCCGACACTTCGATCGTCGAGACGGACTTCTGGCTGCCCACGCGACTGTTCGAGAGACGTGCCATGGCCGTGGTGATGGGCACGTAGGTGGTAGTGTCGCGGCTAAAGCCAAAGCCGCCCGAGCCTTGCTCTTTCATCACCCCGACGATCTCAAACAGGATGCCGTTGATCTTGATCGATTTGCCGACCGGATCGAGGCCGCCGAACAGATCGGTGACAATCTGCGATCCGACCACGGCCACGCGCGACTTGTTGGTCACATCGCTGGCGGAGATGAAGCGGCCATGATCGAGTTGATCGGGATGGACGGTGGCATAGTCAGGCTCAACCCCCACGACTTGCGCCGAGGTCTGGGTGCTTTGATACTTCAGCGTCTGCCGCGATTGAACCTGCGGTGACACGGCTGCGACGCCCTCCAGGCCCTTGAGCTGTTTCGATTCTTCGTAAGTGAGAGGTGCGGTTGCGCCGCCGCCAGCACCTGACGGCGTGAAGTTGTTGCGGGAGCCGGAGTATACGGTGATCACATTCGCGCCGATGTTTGAAATCCGGCTAGTGATCGAAGCCTGTGCACCCGTGCCCACTGAGAGCAGCGCCACCACCGAGCCGACGCCGATGACGATGCCCAACATCGTCAACGCCGAGCGCAGCTTGTTGGCCATGAGCGCGCGTAAGGCGCTCTTCACGTTCTGAGAAAAATTAAGTCGCATGATGTTATCCTCATTATTTGCGTTTCACTCCTCACTCATCATTCAGAATTGACAAGTGAGGAGTGAATAACTGTCAGGCAATCATTCCATCTTGAATATGAATCACGCGCTGCGCATTCGCTGCAATCGCCGGATCGTGCGTAACGAAGATGACGGTGATACCGCGCGTGCGATGCAGTTCGCTAAACAACGTCATGATTTCTTTGCCCGTCTTCGAATCGAGGTTACCCGTCGGCTCGTCGGCCAGCACGATCGAGGGCTCCGTGACCAGCGCCCGCGCGATCGCCACGCGCTGTTGCTGCCCGCCCGACAGTTCGTTGGGGCGGTGACCCAGCCGATCGGATAAGCCGACAGCCGCCAGAGCCGCCGTGGCCCGATCGCGCTGATGGTTGCCCGTCGCATACAACAGCGGCAGCGCCACATTCTCCAGCGCGCTGGTGCGCGACAGCAGATTGAACTGCTGAAACACAAAACCGATCTTCTTGTTGCGCACAGCGGCCAGTTGATCGTCGCGCATCTGCGCCACGTCAATCCCGTCGAGCTGGTACGCACCGCTCGTGGGCGAATCCAAGCAGCCAAGGATCGCCATGAGCGTGCTCTTGCCCGATCCCGATGGGCCGGTGATGGCGACCCATTCGCCGTCTTCAATCTTGAGCGACACGCCGTTCAGGGCACGCACTTCGGTCTCGCCCATTTGATACACTTTGGTGATGTTCTCGATTTCGATCATGATGATGCCTCTTGTTGAGTATCTACTCAGTCACCGTCACTGCGAACGTTGTTTGTGAAGCAGTCTCCAACGGCAGACCGAGATTGCTTCGTCGCAAACCGCGCTCCTCGCAATGACGATCATTAGGTAATGCTTACCCTCCCGGCGGAGGTTCACCCGCCGGGCCGCCACCACCGTCGGGCGGTGGGCCACCCACGCCGCCATCGGGCGGGCCGAAGTCTTGATTGCTGTTGGTGGTGGTCGAGGTTGTCGTTTTCAGTACAACCTGATCACCCACCTGCAAGTCGCCGGAGACTTCCGTCAGATCGCCCGCCGTCATCCCCACGGTCACCGGCACTGGACGCGGTTGGCCATCCTTTATCACTAACACCATGCTGTTGGCTGTCGTCGTAACCGCCTGTCCGCTTTGAACATTCGACTGATTCAGCGCACGACCCGCGCGAATCGCGGTTGTTGGTACGGCCAGCACATTCTCATGCCGCTCGCCGATCAGCGAAGCATTCGCCGTCATGTCCAGCTTCAACGCCGCGTCGTTGGGATCGAGATTGACCCGCACACTGTAGTTGACTACACCGTTGCTCACCGTGCCCGACGGATCGATGTTGGCGACGGCGCCCGTCAACGTGATGCCCGTCAATGCATCCAAAGTAACTTCCGCCTGCTGGCCGACTTGCACGTTGGCGATCTCGGTTTCGTCCACGAGGACATCCACGTGGAGTTGGCTGGTATCCGCGATCGAGAGGGCCGCGCTTGAGCCGCCCGATCCGCCGGCGAGGATGTTCACGGCGGTGATCACACCGTCAAAGGGCGCGGTGATCGTTGCATTGGTTAAGCTGCGCTTAGCCTGTTCCAGCGACAAGCGCGCCTGCTCTAAGGCTGCCGCCGCCTGAATCTGGGTCTCAGTGCGCGGCGAAATCAGATTATCCAGGCTGGCTTTGGCATTCTGCAGTTGAGCTTCAGCCGATCGCACTGAGCTGTCGTTCAGGTTCAGCTTGGTGATGTTGCAGTTCGCTGCGGCCTGCTCATAAGCCGCTTGCGCGTTCGTGAGACCGTTGACTACATTCTGGAACGGGCCCCAATCGCTGCTGAGATATTGACTGGCCTGATGATCGTTCGCCAAGCGATCGTAGGCAGCTTGCGCCCGATCGAGTGCCGCTTTGGCGCTGGTCAGTGACGAACACTGCACGGCCTCTTTATCGGCCAGGGTGTTGTAGTCCTGCCGCGCGGCGTTGTAAGAAGCCAGGGCGCTGTTGTACGAAGCTTGTGCGATAGCCACGTCGTTGGGATCGGCCTGCACGGTTTCGCTGTATGTCAGCTGCTGCAGCACATAGCTTTGCTCGGCTTTAGTGATGGCGCGCTGCAGATCAGTGGTATCGAGCGTGGCCAACACATCGCCCTGGTTTACCACATCACCGACTTCGACCTTCACCTCATCGACCGTGCCCGACGTCCCGAACGACAAATCCAGCTCCGCTTCGGGAATGATGCTGCCCGTCGAGTCGACCGCGGTGAATAAAGTCGTTTGCTGCACTGCGGCCGTTTGCGCATTGGTGAGTAACTGGCTGGCGTTGGCTGGGCTGCTCGATCGGGTGGCCAGATAGATACCGCCGATGATGGCGACTGCTACAATTCCGAAGATGATCCAGGTGCGTTTCTTCTTCAACATGATGATGCTCCTTAGTGTCACTCAGTAGGACACGCATCTCAATGCGTGTCCGAGTCGGGCATGGGGATGCCCGATTACGGATGAATGCTGTTACCCGCCGATGCGGAGGCCGAACAGATTGAGACCTCGGCCTTGCTGCTGCGTGGTCGTCGTCGTTGGCTCGCTGAGGTAGATCGTCTCCCCTTCCTGCACATCGCCCGACACTTCGGTCAGATCGCCGTTGGTATAGCCGGTTGTTACAGCGACTCGTTGCGCGGTGCCATCGCTCCCGGCGACATTCACGTAGTAGCCCTCTCCGTCCGATCGGATGGCGGTGCCCGGCACGGCCAATACATTCGTGTGTGTGTCGAGAATCACCTGCACATTCGCCGTCATATCGGAGCGTAGCGTCGCTTCAGTGGAATCAAGATTGACGCGGACTTTGTAGTTCACCACGCCGTTGCTCACCGTGCCCGCCGGATCGATCCGTGCAACTTCGCCCGTGACCGTCACGTCAGGCAGCGCATCAAACGTGATCTTGGCTTGCTGTCCGGCTTGGATCTGGCCGATTTCGGTCTCATCCACCAACACGTCGACGTGGTACTGCCCGGCATCGGTCAGCTTGATGGCGGCGCTGTTTCCCGATCCGCCCACGACGGCCGTTACGCTCGTGACCATGCCGTCGAACGGCGCGACGATCTTGGCATCCGCGATCTGCTGCTGGGCTTCATCAAGCGCCAACTGTGCTTGTTCCAATTTGATTTTGGCCGCGGTCAACGTGCGCTCTGCGGGATTCAACAAACTATCGAGGTTGGCTTTGGCTTGCACCAGCGACGCATATGCCGACTTGATGCCGGTGTCGTTGACGCTGCTCTTGGCCAGGGTGCAATTGATCACGGCCTGCTCGTAAGCCGCTTTAGCCCGATCGAGCTGCGACTTCTGCGGCGACAGTTCCGCCGTGCCGTTGACCTGTACGCGCCAGTCCGCCACGTAGGCATTGTATGCATTGACAGCGTCGTCGTAAGTTTTCTTGGCGCTGTCGAGGTTGTCACAGCTCAACATGACGGAATCGGTGCTATTGACTTTGTACTTCTGCTGCGCCAACTGGTAGGCAGCTGCAGCGTTACTCACCGACAACTTCGCCGCGGCCACTTCAGCCGGATCAGGATTGACCGTCATGCTGTACGTTGCCTGTTGGCTCAGATACGACTGTTCGGCCTGAGCTACGGCCAACTCCAGATCAGTGGTGTCAATCTCGGCCAGCACATCGCCCTTCTTGACGAGATCGCCCAGCTGCACGGTCATCTTGTTCACGGTGCCCGATGCGCCGAACGATAACGTGATGCTGCTTTCCGGACTGGCGCTGCCCGACGACTCGATGACCGACGACAGTGTGGCGCGTGTGACTTGGCCCGTCTGGGCCGAGGTAGCAGCGCTGGCGCTCTGTGAGCGGTTCGCAGCGAAGGTCACGCCCGCGCCCATCAGCACGATAGCGCCCAGCGTTATGAAGATTCTTTTCTTAGTCATAGGTTTGCCTCATCGATCTTGTTTTCGTTGTCAACAGTATCGCAGGAAGTTATTGAGAACTTATCGAGACAACATGAGTGAACATTAAGAACAGCAGAGGCGATGCTAATTGACAGTTTTACTGTCGGCATCGCCTCAGTCGATTAGCCGCGATTTGGGCTAAGTCGATTCTTCTGTGTCAGAGATGCGGCTGTGCGTTTCAACCACCGCCCGATCGACCACACTACCTGCACGGCTGCGACCAGCGCCGCGATTTGTAGTAGATTGCGTCCCACGGTCTCCCATGATCCGCCGCCGCCTTCATGATCGCCGTCGCGTACATCACCCGGCACTCTGCCTTGTTCGTTTGCAAAGTCGGGTGATCCCGCTTGGCCTGTGATGCTATTCGATCCCATCGGCTGGCCGACCAGCGCCGAGAAAGTTATCGTTTGGGAGAGCGCGTAAAAGGCGCCGCTGACGATAAGCGCAGCGATCAAGATAAACAGAGTGCGTCCCAGCGTTTTCATCGCGCACCTCCCTGCTCGCTTAGCATGACGGGCTGCGTTTGCTGTTGGCGACGGCCGAAGATCGGCTGCCAGGCATAGCGCTTGATGGTCGACACGATCCACTTCCAGTGCAAGGCCACGTGCAGGCCTACGATGATCAACGTGACGTTGGTGGCCGAGGTGTGGAGCCAGCGCCAGATCGCATCGTGGCTGCCGCTCAGGCCGAACGTGCTCAGCACGACCTTCGAGATCATGAGACCCGAGAAAATGATGAGCGTCAGCGCGATAAACAGCACGGTGTTCAAGATCGAATTGATTCGCACCTGTCCCGGCAGCTTGCGAAAGTAGCGCCGCACCACGTTGACGATCCACTTCCAGTGCAGCAGCAAGTGCGTGATGATGCCCACTCCACAAGCGAGGCCCAGCCATTCGTGAATGGTCTGGCCGGTCGCGTGTGGAGCGGTCGCCACCAGAAAGCCGACGAAGATCGTTCCATCGACCAGCAGATTGCGTACGGTACCACCCAGTTTTAGACGTTGCATGATGACTTCTCCTGTTAAGACATTGAATGTTGTCGCCAAACTTTCGTTTGGTGTTGTCACCAGTATCGCAAAAAGGTATGGAGGAAATATCGAGGCAATCTGAGCGTTGGCTAAGAAGAGATGATCGGGGCAATAACCTTGTGCGGGGTGAATTCAACGCTAGACCATCCGCGAGTTTACCCCTCGCACAGTTGAGAAATAGAATGAGCGTGACAACAGTGTCACGCTCATTCCTTTCAGGTTCGACGTTATTCGATTAGTTGGTGCTAGAGGGAGCGGTGCTATTCGGTGCGGCGTTGCTTGGCGGAGTGCCCATCGGGCCGCCACCCCGCCCACCATGGCCACCCGGCCCGCCCATGCCTGGCCCTAGGCCGAAGCCGAAGTCACCTTGTGCACCCGGCCCCCAGTAGCCTTTGTCCAAGCCCTGGATCAACCAGTCGGCCTTGGCCTGGGTCAGCGTTCCATCCGTCACGGCTTGGTTGATCGCGGTCTTGGTCTCCGCGATCTGCGCGGCCTCGACGGCGGCCTTCACCGTGGCGATATCGACGCCTTTCGCCGCGGCGATGTCTGCCAGTGTCTTGCCGCCCCACAGTTGCGCCGACAGCTCATCGGCCGTCATGCCCAGCGCCTTGGCTGCCGCCTCCAATGCGGCCTGGCTGTGCAGCTCGCGCGGCCCGAACCCGCCGGGCGGCGCAGCCTGCTGCGTTGGCGCGGTCGGCGTCGGCGTTACCGAACTCTGCGCCGACGCCACCGAACTGATCCCCAACGCGGCGACGATGCCCACCAACAATGCGATTCCAACATACTTCTTCATCCGAGACATTGTACACCTCCATGGTGTTGTGTAGTATAGCTTGTGCAGCTATCTGCTGATAGAATAAGTCTTTGGTGTGCAGATTCAGTTGAGACATGATAAGCAATTGATAAGCGCGATAAGCGAACGGTGGAAACAAAACGAGTAACGAGCCAGTGAGGCACTCATTACTCGTTAACGTTGTGATCGGCGCTTGATCTATTTCACGATCGGCAAGCGAAACCAGAAGCGGCTGCCTGCACCCGCTTGGCTCTCCACTCCGATCGAGCCACCTTGCGCTTCGATCAATTGCTTCGCGATGGCTAAGCCTAAACCAGAACCACCCGATTCGCGCGCGCGCGACTTGTCGCCGCGCCAGAAGCGATCGAACACGTAGGGCAGCTCAGTAGGTGCGATGCCCTCGCCGGTGTCGCGCACGCTGACCTCGACGCTGTCTGCGAACACACTAGACTCGATCGTGATCGTGCCATTCACCGGAGTGTGGCGCAGCGCATTGCTGATCAGCACGCGCAGCACTTGCGCCACGCGTTCGGAATCAGCTTTCACCGGCGGCAGTCGATCGGTAGATTCATCGCTCAGGCTAAGTTGCTTCTCGCTGGTCACGCCGTCGAACGCGCCCACCGTGGTGGCGATCACGCGCTTCAGATCGATCGCGCCGATATTCAATTGCAGCTGTCCCGCTTCCACCTGTGCCAGCTCGCGCAGATCGTCTACCAACCGACTCAGCAAGCGCGTTTCATCATATAGCTTGGCGGTCTCACTGAGATCGAGCGGGAACACGCCGTCAAGCTGCGCGGTCAGCGTGCCCTGCATCACACTCAACGGCGTGCGCAGTTCGTGCGCCACATCAGCCACCAAATTGCGGCGCAGCTCTTCGGCTTTTTGCAACGAAGACGCCATGTCGTTGAAGGCGACTGCGACGTTTGTCACTTCCACCGTGCCGCTGGGTTCAACTCGCTGCGTGAGATCCTTCGCGGCGATGGCGCGCGCGGCCTGCGCCAGACGATCGAGCGGGCGTGTCAACGTGCGACTAAACAACAATCCCAACACCGCGCCGATCGCGCTGGCGATCAACGCGGCTAGCACCAGGTTCTGCCGCACCTGATCGACGAAGAACTGTTCGGTGGGGCGCAGCGTCATCACCGGGCCTGGCGTAAAAACCAGATACCCGATCGTTTGATCTTGCTCTTTTAGCGCAGTGGCGCTGTCGCGCTCGATCTGGCTGAGTACTTCACCGCTACGCCGCTGACCGCTGTCAAAGACAATCACGCCGTTCACATCGGCGACGAGCAACGAGAGGGGTGGACCAAATCGATCGGGGGGCAAAGAACCGGGTTGGGGCCCGCCATCTTGCGGATGTTTACTCGGGATCAAGATCGATCCCACATTATCCCAACTTTGACGCGCGGTGTAATAGTCAACGATCTTCGTCGCCAGATCACTGTTTTGTGAAGTGGCTTCGCTGCGCCCGACGAAACTGCGGAATTCATTGTTGATCGCCAGGTTGGCGAGCAGCGACGCAAGACCGATGCCGATCACCGCGACCAGCGCAAAGGCCACGGTCAGGCGCACCCACAAACGATTCATGCTTTACTCCGGTCCCTGCAGGCGATAGCCAACGCCGAACACCGTGCGAATATACGCGGGCTCCGCCGGATCAGGTTCGATCTTGCGCCGCAGATTGCGAATGTGGCTGTCTAGCGTGCGCTCCATCCCTTCGTAGTTAAAGCCTAGACCCTGTTCGATCAGCGATTGTCGTGTAAAGGCGTGCCCCGGATATTCCATCAACGTCTTCAAGAGATCGAACTCGGTGGGCGTCAACTCGATCGGCTTGCCGGCGAACTGGACTTCGTGCCGATCGGCATCCAACAGCAGCTGGCCGATCTGAATGATGTGTGACGGCCCGAACTCTTGATTCGTGCGGCGCAGCACGGCGCGCACGCGCGCGACCACTTCATGTGGATTGAACGGTTTGGGGATGTAATCGTCGGCGCCGAGGTCCAACCCCATCACGCGATCTTCACCTTCCACGCGGGCGGTCAACATCACGATCGGGGTGGCGGCCAACGTCGGATCGCCGCGCACGATGCGTGTGATGTCCCAGCCGTCCCGATCGGGCAGCATCAGATCGAGCACGACCAAATCGGGCCGATCGCTGCGGATGATGTGCAGCGCCGTCTCGCCGTCGTAAGCGATGGACACGCTGTAGCCGGCTTTTTCCAGATAAGCGCGGATGATGCGGACAATTTCTTTGTCGTCGTCGACGACCAATATGCGTTGACCCATCGGTTGATCTCCAGCCCAAGCATACCATGAAGTTGTTGAGAAGTTATGGAGGCTGGAAAAAGATCTCACGCCCGTTGCAACCTGCAACGGGCGTGAGACTGATACTGCCGGGCGTGCGCGAAGACTTACACGCTGCAGTCAGATGAGATGTGGGTTGAACGATTAGAAGACGTAGCGACTAGGTGATGTCGAACCGCTGTTGGGTGTGGTGCCGTTGGGCGCAGTGCCCTTTGGCATACCAAAGCCGCCGAAGCCACGATGGCCCCGTCCGCCCATCTCCATGCCGAAGCCGCCGAAGCTGAACTTGCCGCCGCCAATGTAGCCCTTCTGAATTCCTTCGATCAGCCAGTCGGCGTTGGCCTGCGTGATCTTGCCGTCTTTCACTGCCTGATTAATGGCGTCGATCTGCGCTTGCTGGCACGCGGCCTGCACAGCGCTTTGCACATCGGCGATCTTGACGCCCGCTTTGTCGGCCAAACCCGCTAGAGTTTGCCCGCCCCACAGCTGCGCCTTCAACTCATCGGCTGTCATCTTCAGCGCCTTCGCCGCGGCATCGAGGCCGGTCTGCCCGCAGAAGCCGCCGTGCATGAACCCTGCACCGCGTGTTTGCGGCGTGGTCTGTGTGGGCGGCGTGACCGTCTGCGCAAAAACCGAGCTGACTCCCAGCGCGGCAATCATCAAGACCAATACGGTCAATCCCAAAACCTTGGTTGTTCGTGACATATTCAAACCTCCATCGTGTGTGCAACGTTTTGTTTACTGGGTCGATCAAATGCGGTGAATCGTTCTTGGCGGCATCACTTCATGGTTTTCAGCCTCCTTGTATTGTAACCCCTTTACCAGAATCCAGTAACAAGGATAGCGCCGGGCTATGAAAGATTGCCAAGTGTACCCTGAGAGAAAACTAAGAAACGCCTAAGAATTCGGCCATCACGGGCCGGATCACTGTGCGGCGCTGGTATACTGAAAGTAAGGACTAGAGCAGGAATTGTGAGGAATCTAACACGAGCAGTTAGTTCAAGGAGAGGACGATGAGACACGAACGGCAGGCGAAAGCTTTGAGAATCTTGGGATTGAGTGTGGCGATCGGGTTGGGGGTGATTTTGACGGCGTGCAGTTCAGCGCCTGCGGCCACGTCCGCACCGATCAGCGTCACGGTGCCACCGACAATCGACGCATCACCCACGGCACTGCCGCCCACCGCGATGGTAGTCGCGCCGACCGCCACAACAGCGCCAACTGAAGCCGCGATCACGCCAACACTCGGCGCGGCCGATATGCCGGCGTGTACGAGTCCGGCGGCGTTGACGCCCGCCCAAACTGAGGGACCATACTACAAGGCAAACTCGCCGGAGCGCACGTCGCTGATCGAACCGGGGATGGGCGATACCAAATTGATCGTCACGGGCTACGTCTTGACGACAGACTGCCAGCCGATCGCGAAGGCGTTGCTCGATTTCTGGCAGGCTGATGATCAAGGTGCATACGACAATGCCGGTTATCGACTGCGCGGGCATCTGTTCACCGATGAAACCGGACGCTACACGTTGGAGACGATCCTGCCTGGCGAGTATCCGGGCCGCACCGAACACATCCATGTGAAGGTGCAACCTCCTCATGGCGCAATCTTAACCACGCAGCTGTACTTCCCCGGTGTGGCCGCTAACGACCGCGATTCGATCTTTGATCCGGCGCTGCTCGCCGACGTGCAAGATACCGCTGAGGGCCAAGTAGCGACGTTCAACTTTGTGGTGAACACGCCGTAGCGCGCGGCGGTTGTCATCACAAACTGCAAAGCGGGAGCGGCGCACGGCGGCCTCATGTTATAATCGCGGCGATACCTCTGCACAGGAGGCTGTTCATGTCCGTTACCGCACTCATCGGCGCACAATGGGGCGATGAAGGCAAAGGCCACATCGCCGACAGGCTGGCCGCCGAGTCCACGATCGTCGCGCGCTACAACGGCGGCGACAACGCCGGCCACTCTATCACGATCAACGATCAAGTGATTCGCACGCATCTCATCCCGGCGGGCGCGTTCCATCCCGAGGTGATGAACATCCTCGCGCCCGGCATGGTGATCAATCTCAAATCGCTGGCGCGTGAAGTGGATGAACTCAATCATCTGGGGGCCAACCTCAACCCCGATCGGTTGAAGCTCGACAGCGCGGCCAATCTACTGCTGCCGGGGCACATCGCGCTAGACGGGGCCGATGAAGTCGAACGTGGCTCAAACGCGATCGGTACGACGAAGCGCGGCATCGGCCCGGCGTACACCGATAAGATGGCGCGCGTCGCAGTGCGTGCGGCGTTGATCAGCACGCCCGATCGATTTGAGGCCGCCGTGCGCGAGCATGCGGCGCATTCGAATCGCTTCCTGGCGCTCTATGGTCAGCCGTCGTTGGATGCAGATGCCGTCGTGAAAGAATACGCGCCGTTGGCCGCGCGCTTCGCGCCGTTCGTGGCCGATACGACGGCATTGGTGCACGCGGCGCTGGAGCGCGGCGATCATGTGCTGGCTGAAGGCGCGCAGGGCACCCTGCTCGACATCGATCACGGCACGTATCCTTACGTCACCAGTTCGTCGACCATTACCGGCGGGGTGTTGACGAGCCTGGGCGTGGGGCCGAAGCACGTGAAGCGCGTCATCGGAATTGCGAAAGCGTTTTGCTCGCGCGTGGGCGCCGGCCCGTTCCCGACCGAACTGCTCGACGAGATGGGCGGTCGTTTGCGCGGCACTGGCGCGAATCCGTGGGACGAATATGGATCGACGACGGGACGCCCGCGCCGCACGGGCTGGCTCGATCTGGTGGCGCTGAAATACTCGGCGCGCGTCAACGGCCTGACGGAGATCGTGCTGACCAAGCTGGATATCCTCACCGGCCTTCATCCGCTCAAAGTGTGCATTGCTTACTCGTATCGCGATGAACCGATCAGCAACTTTCCGAGCGATCTCAGTGTGCTGGAGCAGTGTCTGCCCATCTACAGTGAGCTGCCTGGCTGGGAGCAAGACATCAGCACGGCGCGCCGCATCGAAGACTTGCCGCTGGCCGCGCGCGTCTATATCCTGCAAATCGAAACGTTCACCGGTGTGCGGGTCAGCCACGTTTCGGTGGGGCCGGAGCGATCACAAATCTTCAAGGTGTAGTTGAACGGGGATCTGGGAACAGGGATCAGGGATCAGAAGTCGCGGCCTGACAAGTGGAGGTTATTCGTATGAGCGAAAGTTTCGAGAACTTGAAAGCGTGGCAGACGGCGCACGAGTTGATGTTGTTTATACACCGCGAAGTTGTTCCACTCTTGCCCAGAGAAGAGAAGTGGGATTTGGCGGATCAGATTCGGCGCTCCAGCAAGAGTACGGGAGCCAACATCGCCGAAGGCTATGGTCGCTTCTATTACAAAGATCGTGTCCGTTTCTGCTATAACGCTCGCGGCTCGTTGACCGAAACAGAAAATCATCTGGTTGACGCGCGACATCTTGAATATATTCCGCTCCAGATTTATCAGAAGGGCCGCGACCTAGCCAGTGAAGCGCAACGTTTGCTGAACGGCTATATCGATTACCTCAAGCGCGAGAAGCCCGGCAAAGATGAGCCCGGCATTGACATCAATGTGAATCGAGGCAACACCCACTTTGGTGACGATGATTCGTCGTATCCTGATCCCTGATCCCCAATCCCTGATCCCTATGACCATCGATCATTCTTCCTTTCAAAGTCCCTTTTCGTGGCGTTACAGTTCCGACGCCATGCGCGTCATCTGGAGCGAAGAACACAAGCGCAAGTTGTGGCGCCGCATCTGGGTGGCGCTGGCCGAAGCGCAGTCGCAGTTTGACTTGACGACGCCGGAACAAGTGGCGGATCTGCAAGCACATGCCGAGCAGATCGATCTGGAACGCGCGTTGCAGATCGAGGCGGAAATCAAGCACGATCTGATGGCCGAGGTGAAGACGTATGCGGAGCAGTGTCCGATCGGAGGAGGCATCATTCACCTGGGTGCGACGTCGATGGACGTGGAAGATAACGCCGATGCGCTGCGCGTGCGCGCGTCGCTTGATCTAATCCTCGCTGCGGTGCAACACTTGTTGCACACGCTGGCCGCACAAGTGGAGAAGTACGCCGATTTGCCTGCGATGGCCTTTACGCATTTGCAGCCGGCCGAACCGACCACGGTGGGCTATCGTCTGGCGCAGACGGCGCAGGATTTACTGAGCGATTACGCCGAATTGCTGCGCGTGCGGAATGAGATTAAGGGCAAGGGCTTCAAAGGTGCAGTCGGCACAGCCGCTTCGTACATCGAGCTGCTGGGATCGACGGCGGCTTACGACGATTTTGAAACACACATCATGGACGCGCTCGATCTGGAAGCTTTCGCGGCGGCGACGCAGACTTATCCGCGCAAGCAAGACTGGCTGGTGTTGAATACGCTGGCTGGGCTGGCGATGACGCTGTACAAGTTCGCGTTCGATCTGCGGATTTTGCAATCACCGCCCATCGGCGAATGGAGCGAGCCGTTCGGCGCCAAGCAAGTCGGCTCGTCGGCCATGCCGTTCAAGCGCAATCCCATCAACGCCGAAAAGATCGATTCGCTGGCGCGCTATCTGGCGCAGCTGCCACGCGTGGCCTGGGATGATGCGGCACATTCGCTGCTGGAGCGCACGCTGGACGATTCGGCTAATCGGCGCATCATTCTACCGGAAGCCTTTCTGTGCACCGATGAATTGTTGATCACTGCGCAGAAGTTGATCGGCGGGCTGGTAATCAATGAGGCGGCCATCGCCCGCAACTTTGCGATCTACGGTCCATTCGCGGCGACCGAACGCTTGTTGATGGCCGTCGTGAAAGCGGGAGCCAATCGGCAGGAGATGCACGAGATCATTCGCGAACATGCTTTGCAGGCGTGGGCGGAGATCGGCGCGGGGCGCGCGAATCCCTTGATCGAAACGCTATGCGCCGATCCGCGCGTGACGCAGTATATCGATGCAGTCACGGCGCGCACCTTGCTGGACGCGCGCGCATATGTGGGGAACGCGGCGCAGACAGCGCAGGTGCTGGCCGCGCGCTTGCAAGCGCTGTAGCGCTCAGCCGCAGCAATACGCTCTCCTCACTGCGGCACGTAAAACGTCCGACGCGAAGCGCGTCGGACGTTTTTGATCTACGGAGCGAAACAAGCCAGCTTAGCTGGCCGGCTTCAACCATACCGTGAAAGCTGCACCCTGCCCCGCCTGACTTTCGACGGTGACCCGCCCGTCCATCTGCTCGACGATTTCTTTGCAGATCGCCAGCCCCAGGCCCGTGCCCGGCACACTGGCTTCGCGGCTCAGCGAGCCGCGAAAGAAGCGATCAAAAAGATGCGGCACTTCTTGCGTTGGAATACCATTGCCGGTATCCCGGACGGTGATCGTGACCCACGGCGATTCTACTGACGGTTGCACCGCGGTGCTGACGGTGACCAGCCCGCCGGACGGGGTGTAGTTGATGGCGTTCGTCATCAGGTTGGAGACGACCTGCGTGAAGCG
>Ga0208980_10001379_pt1 | contig 14694 bp, 10 predicted proteins | sample WetSurMetagenome_3_FD_187993 | JGI IMG/M metagenome (GOLD analysis project Ga0208980, IMG submission 187993) | Wetland microbial communities from Twitchell Island in the Sacramento Delta, sample from surface sediment Aug2011 Site A1 Bulk (version 2) | ecosystem: Environmental > Aquatic > Marine... | reverse complement strand
CCAGCCGGTATTAGGTATCTGAGAGATCTCATTGGAGCAGTTTCAAAATGTTGCAGCAAAAATCACACCAAAATAATCTATTTTTTTCTGAAAAATATCCTCATTGGCACCCCGCTGAAGTCGAATTGTTCCCTGATCCTGTTCTCGATATATCTTTTATAGGGATCCTTAACATATTGAGGAAGATTGCAGAAGAATGCAAAAGAGGGCGTATGGGTTGGCAGCTGGGTAACATATTTGACCTTTACATATTTCCCTTTTACTGCCGGTGGCGGGTAAGCTTTTGTTGCAGCAAGCAGCACTTCATTAAGTTTGGCTGTAGGAATCTTTTTGGTCCTGTTGGTATTAACCTTTTCAACCAGTTCGAGTATCTTATGTATCCGCTGTTTGTTTGTGGCCGAAATGAAAAGTATGTCATAATCGGTAAACGGGGCCGTCTTGCTCCTTATATCCTTTTCAAACTGAAGCATCGTATTTGAATCCTTTTCCTCAACCAGGTCCCATTTGTTTACAAGAACTATCAGTCCCTTGCTGTTCCTGAGGATGAGTGTGAGGATATTCATATCCTGCGCCTCAATTCCCCTTGTCGCATCGAGAAGAAGAAGGCATACATCGGAGTTCTCGATTGTTTTTACTGCCCTCATTACAGAATAGAATTCAATATCCTCTGATACTTTGGCTTTCTTGCGAAGACCGGCGGTATCGACAAGCAGAAAATCGTGGTGGAATTTATTATACCTTGTATATATAGAATCGCGTGTCGTACCGGCAATGGGTGTAACAATATTTCTCTCTTCTCCCAAAAGTGAATTGACAAGTGACGATTTACCGACATTGGGTCGTCCAACGATCGCTATCCTTGGCAGTTCGGGTTCATCTTCCGGCTTTTCATCGGGGAGCTCTTTTACCACCGCATCAAGCAGGTCGCCTGTACCGCTTCCGTTTATTGAACTCACAGGGAAGTAATCGCCGAGACCAAGGGCGTAGAATTCGGTAGCCTCAAGCAGCCGTTCGTGGTTGTCGACCTTATTCACTACAAGGAATACTCTCTTCGGCTGTTTCCTGAGCATCAGCGAAACAGCATGGTCAAGCTCATGTATTCCCTGGGTGACATCTGTTAGGAATATGATGACATCAGATTCCTCGATGGCAAGAAGCACCTGCCTGTTTATCTCCTCTTCAAAAATATCGTCAGATCTTTCTACGTAACCGCCTGTATCAATTACAGAAAAATCGACCCCGTTCCAGTTGGCCTTCCCATAATTGCGATCGCGGGTTACGCCACTGATCTCATCAACAATTGCCTCTTTCGACTCTGTAAGCCGGTTAAACAGTGTTGATTTCCCAACATTGGGTCTGCCCACTATTGCTACTATCTTGCTCATATTGTTTTTTACCTGTAACCAAACCGTTTCAAAGCAAGTGGTTTTTCACGCCAGTCCTTGCTTACCTTTACCAGAAGCTCAAGAAATACCTTGCGGCCAAAGAAATCTTCCATATCCTTCCTCGCCTCCGTTCCCGTTTTTTTAAGCATCAATCCTTTGTGTCCTATTATTATCCCTTTCTGGGTATCTCTTTCAACATGAATTAATGCCGTGATCCTGATCAGTTTTTTCTCCTCCCTGAAACTCTCGATCTCTATCTCTACTGAGTAGGGGATCTCTTTCTGATAATTGAGAAGGATCTTTTCCCTTATTATCTCCGAAGCAAAAAACCTTTCATACCTGTCTCTAAGCTGATCCTTGGGAAAATATGGCTCCCCATCTGGCAGTTTGTCGAGGATCGATCTGAGAAGAGTGTCGAGGTTGAAATTTCTGAGTGCCGACAGGGGTATTATGTCTGAACCCGGGAAAGCTTTATGCCATCCGGCCACAACAGTTTCAAGTTCTTCCTGGTTTGAAAGATCTATCTTGTTGATTGCTATTATCACGGGCACTCCATGGTCTTTTATCCTCGAAATATATTCGCCGCCTGAAGCCTCCTTTTCAGTGATATCAGTCACATATAATATAATGTCCGCATCGGTGAGTGCACTATCGACAAAGCCCATCATCGATTCCTGCAACTTGTATTTTGGTTTCAGAATTCCCGGTGTGTCAGAATAGACGATCTGGAAATCGTCGCCGTTAACTATGCCCATTATCCTGTGCCGGGTTGTCTGAACCTTTGGGGTAATTATCGACAACTTCTCACCAACAAGAGCATTCATTATGGTTGACTTCCCTACATTGGGGTTTCCGAGAATGTTGACAAAACCAGATTTGTGTCCCATCGGAAACTTATTAATAAATGCCTCGTTTAAGCATATTGACCTCTTTTTCGCTCAGGAACCTCCACTTGCCCCTGGGCAGATTTTTCTTTGTGAGTCCCGCAAAATAGACGCGATCGAGTTTATTGACTCTGTAACCCAGCTTTTCAAACAGCCGTCTCACAACACGATTCTGCCCTGAATGCAACTCAATACCCACCTGGGTCCTGTCGTCGGGATCGGCGTACGTGGCAGCGTCAGCTGTTATGATATCACCCTCAAGATCAACGCCTTCCACCAGTCTGAAAAGATCCTCTTTTACCACGATCCTGTCGAGAAAAACATGGTAGATCTTTCTTCGCTTATTCCTGGGATGGGTAAGCTTTCCAGCCAGGTCGCCGTCGTTGGTGAGCAGAAGGACCCCGGTTGTTGACTTGTCGAGTCTGCCCACCGGGTAAACCCTTTCAGGGCATTTGTCTCCTATGAGGTCCATTACAGTTTTGTCTGCGTGCGGATCTTCAGTTGTAGTTACATAATCCTTGGGTTTATTGAGCAGGATATAAACGAGTTTCTCGGCCGACAGTTTTTTGTTCCGGTAACGGACATCATCACTTCTTTTTACCTTGTATCCAAGTTCGGTTACAGGTTTGCCGTTCACAGTTATCTCGCCCCTGAGTATTATCGTGTCTGCTTCTCTGCGTGAACATACACCGCTGGCTGCAATATATTTGTTCAGCCTCACAAGATCATCGTCTACGGTCTTTCCTGTACCTGCTTGTTTCTTTACCGTGGCGCGTGTCCGGTTGTTCGTCCGCCTATTTTCCATTTAACTAATTATCAGGGTGCAAAGGTACAATTTATTGGTGATAATAGTGGATTGATCTTTTTTTTGCAAATTTGTACCTCTATTAAACATTAATTTATGACGTTAATAAAATCCATTTCAGGCATTCGCGGAACAATAGGTGGCAAGCCGGGTGAGACTCTTTCTCCTTCCGACATTGTTAAGTTCACTGCAGCTTACGGAACATGGATAATCAGGAGGGGTTTCAATCCCGTAACTTCAATCGTGGTGGGCCGCGATGCAAGAACCACCGGAAGCATGGTATCGGGGATCGTGATCTCTACTCTACAGAGTCTCGGGATAAATGTGACAGACATCGGACTGGCTACCACTCCCACTGTTGAAGTGGCTGTGACCGGTAGTGGTTCATCAGGGGGAATTATAATTACTGCAAGCCATAACCCCGCCAACTGGAATGCATTAAAGCTTCTTAATGAAAAAGGGGAGTTCCTTAATTCATTTGAAGGAAACGAGGTGCTGGAAATTGCAGGGAAGGAAGATTATCTCTTTGCTGTGCACGATAAGATCGGCAAAGTGGTAAGAGATACTACCTGGGGGGAGAAGCATCTGCATCTTATTATAGGTAATTCTATGGTTAACAGTGAGGCAATAGAAAAAGCAGGGTTCAGAATAGCGGTTGACTGTATCAATTCTGTAGGAGGAGTGATTGTTCCCGACCTGCTCTATAAACTTGGTGTGAAGCAGGTCCTGCTTCTGAACGGCATACCTGACGGGAATTTTGCACATAATCCCGAGCCTCTTCCGGGTAACCTGAAAGAGATTTCGGATATGGTGGTCAGGGAAAAAGCCGATCTTGGATTTGTGGTAGACCCCGATGTTGACCGCCTGGCTGTTATTAATGAGGATGGTTCGATGTTTGGTGAGGAGTACACCCTGGTTTCAGTTGCCGATCATATACTTGCCCGCAAACCCGGGAATACAGTCTCAAATATGTCTTCGTCAAGGGCACTCAGAGATGTGACCGAAAAGCATGGGGGTATATATTTTACATCTGCTGTTGGCGAGATAAATGTTGTGGAGGAGATGAAAAGGCGCAATGCTGTGATCGGAGGTGAAGGCAATGGCGGAGTAATTTTTCCGGAAATGCATTACGGCAGGGATGCACTTGCGGGTATAGCTCTCTTCCTTTCACTTCTTGCAGAGCGGAAAATGAAATGCTCTGAACTGAGAAAAAGCTACCCCGATTATTTCATGGCAAAAACAAAAATGGAACTCGATCCTTCGTCTGATATCGGAAAGATACTTGAAAAGGTGAAGTATCATTACCGGGATGAAAAAATTGATGAGAGGGACGGACTTCGGATTGATACAGAAAAAGGTTGGGTGCAGATCAGGAGATCAAACACTGAACCTATTATAAGGATCTACGCGGAGGCAGCCACTCTGACCGGGGCTGAGTCAATGGCGGAGGAGGTAAGGAAGATTGTTAAAAAAAATTAAATTCATTTTCTTTTGATTACCTCCGGAATAAATCATAGAGCATGACTGTCTGTTATTCATATAAATTGATTGAAGCTCGTTGTTAATTATTGTTAAATATTTGTCAATGAGCCCCATAAAACTAATGATTTTTAATATTTTCGTGGCTGAATTTTTGAAATCCAATTTTTAATAAGTATATCCCAGATGAAAAAATCACTAATTATTACGGCTATAGTAGTTGTTATTGCTGTGATCGCGCTGATCGTGATCAGTAAGGTCTCATCCAAAAAAGATATAGTTAATCTATATGCAAAAGCTGAAAAGGGCCAGTTTGACATTATTGTTACAACAACCGGCGAACTTCAGGCTGAAAATTCTACTGATATCCATGGTCCGGAATTCGCAGAAAGCAGGAATATAAGGTCGATGGAGATAAAGATTCAGGACCTGATCGCTGAGGGGACCGAAGTAAAAAAAGGCGATTATATTGCAACTCTTGACAGAACAACCTTTGACAATACGTTGAAGGATGAGATTGACAGACTTACAACCTACAATCAGAACTATGAGGTAAAAACACTTGATACAGCAGTGACCCTGAGTAACCTGAGGGACAATATCAAGAACCTGACTTATTCAGTGGAGGAAGCGGTTATTACACTCCAGCAGTCAAAATATGAACCTCCCACAACTATCCGGCAGGCTGAGATTTCACTTGATAAGGCAAAACGAAATCTCGATCAGGCCATAAGGGGTTATTCTCTCAGGGTTGAACAGACCAAGTCGGATATTAAAAACCTTCAGAGGCAGATAACTGAACAGAACCAAAAGGTTGCAGATTTTCAAAAGTTACTTTCGAATTTTATTATCACCGCTCCGTCAGACGGGATGGTTATCTACAAGCGCGACAGGACAGGTACCAAAAGGAAGGTTGGTTCATCGATCAGTCCGTGGGATAACGTGGTGGCTACTCTGCCCGACCTTTCAACCATGATATCAAAGACATACGTTAATGAGATAGATGTCAGCAAGGTTAAATCAGGCCAGAAGGTTGAGATAATGGTTGATGCATTCCCCGAGAGAAACTATTCGGGAAATGTGATCAGTGTGGCAAATATCGGGGAACAGCTTCCAAATGCAGATGCAAAAGTTTTTGAGGTGCTTGTAAAGCTTGATGGTTCAGATCCGATACTTCGTCCGTCGATGACAACAGGTAACAAGATTGTGACTAAAACAATAGATGATGTAACTTTTATTCCTCTTGAATGTGTCCAGTCAGGATTAGACAGTATTCCATTTGTTTATACAAAGAAAGGATACCGGCAGGTTGTACTTCTCGGCGAGTCGAACGAAAATAGTGTAATAGTGGAGAAAGGCCTCGAACCGGAAGATGTTATTTTCCTTAGTACACCTGAAGGCAGCGATAAATTCAAGCTTGCCGGCGAGGATCTGGTACCTGTAATTAAGGAGAGGGAGAGAGCCAAGAAAGAGGAGGAACAACGGATTAGGAAAGAGGCTGAAGAGGCTGCCAAGAGCAGGTCGATGATGGGCGGTTTCGGAGGCGCTGAAGGTATGGGAATGATGCGTGGAACTGGTGGCGCACCGCAGGGTGGCGCAAACTTCCAGGGCGGAGGTGCACAATCAGGTGGTGCAATGAGACCTGCCGGAGGAATGGGTCAGGGTCGGACAAGAGATACAGCAGCAATGCGGGCCAGAATGCAGCAGTTCATGAAAGACGGGAAACTTGATACAGCAGCAATGAGAAGATCTTTCCAGCAGCAGAGAGGTGGACAGGGCGGTGGACCTGCAGGACAGGGAGGTCAGAATTCAGGCGGCAACCAGGAGATTATCAGGCAGAGCCCTGATGAACAGAAATAACAGGGGTTTAAACTAAATTAATTGTAAAAAGATGTTCAAATTCTTTTTCAGATATTTCCACGATATTGAGATTGCAGTTGAGTCGATAATCTCTAACAAACTCAAATCGATACTGACAGCATTAGGTATAATTTTTGGAGTCGCAGCCGTTATTGCAATGCTTGCGATAGGAAAAGGAGCCAAGCAGGAAATCCTCGAACAGATGAAGATGGTTGGGGTCAACAATGTCCTTATAAATCCTGTTATTCCTGATAAAACTTCTTCTTCATCCGATGAGGGTGAGAAACAGCAGAAGAAATTCTCAAGAGGACTTAATATGCTCGATGTTGAAGCCATTCGCAGTACACTGCCATCGGTAAAAAGGATCAGTCCTGAAATATCATTCAACTCTACCGCCATGCTGAACGGTAAGAAATATACCGCAAAGCTTGTAGGTGTTTCGAATGATTATTTCTATCTGTATAACCTTCCATTGCTTTCGGGAGCAGTATTCAACAAGTACCAGGAGGAAAATGGCATCCAGGTCTGTATTATCGGAGCCAACATCAGGGCTAAATTTTTCAGCAATATTGACCCTATCGGGCAATATATAAAGTTTAACGGTATATGGCTTAAGGTGATCGGTGTTTTGCAAAAGACCACTGTAACACTAACCGGGTTCGAGGAAAAAGGTGTTAACGTGTACAATGACAATATTTATATTCCTATCCAGACAATGCTGCTGAGGTACCAGAACAGGGCACTGGTTAACACTAAAATGGTTTCCGAGGCAACTTCAGTGCAAATGTTCGGAGGTGGAGGTATGATGATGGCAAGAGTAGTTACAAGCTCGGCAGATGCCGCCTCCGATACCGAAACAAATTACAACCAGCTAGACAGAATAGTTGTTCAGGTGAATGAAACGGAACAGATCACTCCTTCGACAGAGATACTGAGCCGAATGCTTACCAGGCGCCATTCGAACGTTAAGGATTTTGAAATTACCGTTCCCGAACTTCTTCTGAAACAGCAGCAGAGAACCAAAGATATATTCAATATCGTACTGGGTGCCATCGCAAGTATCTCGCTGATTGTTGGAGGTATCGGAATCATGAACATCATGTTTGCCTCTGTAATGGAGAGGATAAAAGAGATCGGTACAAGAATGGCTATCGGTGCAAAAAAGATGGATATCGTTGTCCAGTTCCTTTCTGAGGCTGTACTGATAAGTATTTCGGGAGGATTCATAGGAGTATTCCTTGGAGTTATCATGGCAAAGCTTATCGAACAGATTGCCGGGATCACAACCCTTGTCTCCTTCTTTTCAGTGTTTATAGCCTTCGGAGTTTCGGCTGCAGTAGGTGTAATTTTCGGATATTCACCTGCTAAAAGAGCTTCGGAAAAAGATCCAATAGAATCATTAAGATATGAATAATAAGTTCAATATGAAGAAGATATTTATAGTTTCAGCATTATTCCTAAGCATTGCAGGTTTCCAGGGTACTGTAGCCCAGGAGGTCAAAAAACTTACTTTTGATGAAGTCATCAGGCTGGCTGAGGAACAGTCGCCCCAGGCGTTCATGGCAAAACACAGGTTCCGCGCAAGCTACTGGTCATTCAGATCATACCAGGCCCAGTTGAGGCCAACTCTTACCCTGAGGGGAACTGCACCATTATACAGTAATGGTTATGATAAAGTATATAACTCACAGACCGGAATATATGAATTCGTTCCGAAGGAGACGATTAATAACAGTTCGACACTTTCTCTCTCACAGTCGATCGGCTGGACTGGTACCACAATTGCAGTACAGTCATCGGTTAACCATCTGTACGATTTTGCAAAGGATGTAAGACAGTATAATGTCACCCCTGTAAGCATAAACGTAACACAACCAATAAAACAATACAATTCGCTTCGCTGGCAGATGAAGATCGAACCTCTCAAATACGAAACAGCCAAGAAAACTTTCCTTTCAAACATTGAAGCAGTTCATTCAAGTGCCGTTCAGTATTTCTTCGGTCTTGCTCTGGCACAGATAAACAAACAGATCTCTGTTATGAACCTTTCAAATGCCGAGGAACTGTACAAGATTGCCGCCGGGAGGTACCAGCTGGGAACAATTTCCGAGGATGAACTTCTTCAGCTGCAGCTCTCTTATCTTAATGCAGAAACAAGCAGTAAAGAGGCCGATATGAACCTTCGCGACAGGGAGATCAGGATGAGATCATTCCTGGGTTATAACGATCAGGTAAGGCTGGAACTGATAATCCCCAACGAAATACCTAACCTTCAGGTGCAGACACCAGAGGTGCTCGATCTTGCAATGAAAAACAACCCCGATATAATGACTCAATCGCTTAACCTTATACAGGCACAGAGCAACGTGGCGCAGGCAAAGGCAAACAAGGGCATAAATGCTTCAGTCCAGGGATCCGTGGGTCTTTCTCAACGGGGCCAGGACTTCATGACAGCTCTTGAGAATCCCAGTCAGTCACAGCAGTTCAGCCTTGGTTTTGTAATTCCGATACTTGACTGGGGACGTGGAAGAGGAAACCTTAAAATGGCCCAGTCGAGCCAGGAACTCACAAATATACAGGTGCAACAGGCAATAGCTGACTTTCAGCAGAACCTTGCACTTGATGTGGAACAGTTCAACCTTCAGAAGAACCAGGTGGCCATTGCGGCAAAATCTGATACTGTTGCCATGAGAATGTATGAAGTTACAAAAGCACGGTTCATGATTGGCAAGATTGCTATCCTTGACCTCAATAACGCCGATACAAAGAAAGACCAGAATAAAAGAGCCTACGTCCAGGCACTTCAGAATTACTGGAATTATTTCTATAACCTGAGGTCTCTCACCCTCTACGATTTCATCAACAGGAGACCGCTGGAGACAGATTATGAGAAGCTAATAAAGAACGTGAACTAAGAATATTCTTTAAAAAGTATTGAACCCGTTCTGAATACAATATCAGGGCGGGTTTTTTTTAATAACCCGGCTTGCCAGATTCTTTTATTTAATTCATACAACATTAATAGAGTCTTTTTGCATTTTTTTCTATCTTTGCGCCTCGTTAAGAGAAAAAGAAGAATCAGAATAATTCAAAAAAGTTAAGTCAAATGCAGAACAAAGGTGCAATCATAATTCTTGCAATAGTACTGGGACTGGTTTCGATCTACCAGTTATCTTTTACCGGAGCAACTTACAAGGTAAAAAGTGATGCAAAGAAATTTGCAGAGGGAAGTCTCGTAAAGGAGGCAAAATATATTGATTCGATTTCCACACTTCCCAAAGACCAATGGAGTTTCCTGGGTTATACATTCAAGGAATGTCTTAAGAAGGAGATAAACCTTGGACTTGACCTCAAAGGGGGAATGAACGTTATTCTTGAGGTAGCAGTTGAAGACATCCTTAAGTCACTTTCAAACTATAACCCCGACAAAACATTTAACGATGCTCTGGCACTTGCCAAGCAACGCCAGAAACAGTCTCAGTCAGATTTTCTTACACTTTTTGGTAATGCATTCAGGGAGCTTGATCCAAATGCAAGACTTGCATCCATATTTGGTACAGTAGACCTGAAGGAAAAAATAAATTTCAATTCGACTAATGAAGAGGTACTTGAGGTACTTTCTTCACAAATCGATATTGCAATCAGCAATGCATTCAATATTCTTCGCACAAGGATCGACCGTTTCGGTGTGACCCAACCCAACATTACACAGCTTGCCACTAAGGGAAGAATACTTATCGAACTTCCTGGAGTGAATAACCCTGAGAGGGTACGTGAACTTCTCTCGGGTACTGCCAGCCTTGAGTTTTGGGAAACGTACGAAAACAATGAGGTGATAGGTTATCTTTCGCAGGCTAATGACCTTCTGAAATCCATACAGGTCAGCACACAGAAATCTGCCGATTCACTGAAAACTGCCGGAACAAAAGCAGCTGTTCAGGATACTACAAAAAAGGAAGAATCTCTTCTTGACATTATTAAGAAAGACACCACCAAGGCGGCTGAAGCACAGAGTCTTGAACAATTTACCTCCCAGAACCCGCTATTCGGGGTACTTCGTCCTCATGTTGATCAGCAGGGACAACCGATCGGAGGAAGTCTGATAGGTCTTTCCAGTTTCAGGGATACAGCCATGGTGAACAAGTATCTTAAGATGAATCAGGTCAGGGCCATATTCCCCAGGGATATTAAGTTCTTCTGGAGTCAGAACCCTTATAAATACGATGCATCGAAGTCGATGTATGAGCTGCACGCAATAAAGGTCACCTCACGCGATGGTCGTGCACCTCTCGATGGTGGTGTAATCACATCTGCAAGACCATCATCGGGCGTTGTTGCAACCAATATCCAGGTTGATATGTCAATGAACGCCGAGGGTGCAAAGACATGGGCAAGAATGACCCGCGAGAACATCAACAGGTGCATTGCTGTGGTGCTAGATGGCTATGTTCGTTCATACCCCAGGGTGTCTGTTGAAATTACAGGCGGCAACTCGGAGATTACCGGCGATTTCACACTTGAGGAGGCACAGGACCTTTCAAATATTCTTATGTCTGGTAAGCTTCCGGCACCGGCAAGGATCGTTTCAGATACAGTTGTCGGACCGACCCTGGGAAAAGAGGCTATCAATGCCGGCTTTACCTCATTTGCCATCGCATTCGTCCTGGTTCTCTTATATATGATCTTCTACTACAGCAAGAGTGCCGGAACTATTTCAGATATCGCCCTGTTCTCAAACATATTCCTTCTTTTCGGGGTTCTGGCATCGCTTAACGCGGTTCTGACACTTCCCGGAATTGCGGGTATAGTTCTTACAATGGGTATGGCGGTCGACGCCAATGTGCTTATTTATGAACGTATCAGGGAGGAACTAAGGCATGGCAAAGGGATCAAGCTTGCAATTGCCGACGGTTACAAAATGGCCTATTCTGCAATCATCGACTCTAACGTTACAACGATCCTTACAGGGGTTGTTCTTTACACTTTCGGGACAGGACCTATCAAAGGTTTTGCCACAACACTCGTAATAGGTATTCTTACATCACTGTTCACGGCGATATTTATAACCAGGCTGATATATGAATGGAGACTTAAGAAAAATGCAAATCTGACTTTCTCAATTAAGCTGACCGCAAATGTTCTGAAGAACACCCATATCGATTTTATCGGTATGAGGAAATGGTTCTACGCAGCTTCAATTGCTATAACTGTATTAGGCATCGGATCGCTCGTTGTAAGAGGCCTCAGTCTTGGTATCGATTTCACTGGTGGCCGTACTTTCGTTGTAAAGTTCGATCAGCCGGTGAAAACTGCTGATGTTGCAAAAAACCTTACCGTTTCTTTCGGGGAGATGCCGCAGGTTGTTACCTACGGAAGCAGTAATACCGTTAAAATAACCACGAAATACAAGATTGATGAAACAGGCATGGAGGATGAGGTTGAGACCAAGCTTTATGAAGGTCTAAAGGGAATGATAGGGAAAGATCTTACCAAAGAACAATTCATTTCAGAGTACAGGCAAAGCTCGGAGACAATCAGCCCCACCATTTCGAGTGATATAACTGTAAAAGCCTTCTGGGCTGTCGGTGTCGCACTTATTATAATATTCCTCTATATCTTCATGAGATTCCGAAACTGGCAGTATGGATTTGGTGCTGTAGCATCCCTTTTCCATGATACACTGTTCGTTATCGGGCTCTATTCGTTGCTCTGGGGAATTATGCCCTTCTCAATGGAGATTGACCAGGCATTCATTGCCGCGATCCTTACAGTTATCGGGTATTCGGTTAACGATACGGTGATAGTCTTCGACAGGCTCAGGGAATACCTGCCGATATATCGAAAACGTCCTATCAAGGAGGTTCTGAACATGGCAATGAACTCGACCCTTAGCCGTACGATTAACACTTCACTTACCACGCTTCTTACGGTTATTGCAATATTCATATTCGGTGGACCTGTGATCAGGGGTTTCGTATTTGCCCTTATGATCGGTATTGCTGTCGGAACATACTCATCGATATTTATAGCTTCGATGCTTATGTACGACACATCGCCAAAAACCAACGAACCGACAGCATCTGAAACAAAATAGATAAAAAGGGGTTGTCTAAAAAGAGGGTGCCCTTTGGGGACATCCTCTTTTTTTATTCTTTTTTGGTAGTTGCAAGGACCATCTTTACCTTCAGCCTGGTGCCGACCTCAAGTACATCAACCAGATCCTGAACTGAAAGATTGTAGGCAAACCTCAGAACAACCGTGGGTTCACTGATACCGGCGATCTTTACTTTGAGTATAGATTCAATGTCTCTCAGACTTACCTTTGTATTATCGATAAAGTACTCCTTATTCTCTGTAACAGAAATTGTTATCTGTTGCTTATTGATGTTTTGTGCCGCGTTTGAAGAAGGCAGAAGGAGCTTAATTACGTTAGGGTTTGCAAGTGTGGAAACAATAAGAAAGAAGAGAAGAAGGATTATTCGCCCCTGTCAAGCATCCCAATAAACATGCCCGCTCTTCTTCGGGCATATGCCGTGACAAAACGAGCCGCAGGAGTCGGCTTTGACTGGAAAAATATCGAAGATGTTTATGACAAAATGTTTGAAGAAATTGAGGAGCTGAAAAAAGCACAAACCGCAGAGAACGCAGCGTCTATCAAGGAAGAGATAGGTGATCTTCTCTTTACGATTGTCAACATTGCGCGGTTTCTTAAAACAGATCCCGAAGACGCCCTCCGTTTCACGATAGATAAATTTTTACGTCGGTTTTCTTACATAGAAAAAAACACGGACATCAGAAACGCGTCGCTTGAAACGATGGATACACTTTGGAACCAAATAAAATATATAGAAAAACAGGGGGATTGACCCCTCTTTTTATTCTGCCTTTACGACATTTGACGCCTGGGGCCCCTTCGGTCCTTGTACGATCTCAAATTCGACCTTTTCGCCCGTTTTTAAAGACTTGAATCCATCCTGCTGAACTGCTGAGAAATGCACAAATACATCTTCTCCATTTTCCTGCTCAATAAAACCATACCCCTTTGAATCGTTGAACCATTTTACTTTACCCGCTGGCATACCACTAAGCTCCTTTCGTTGAAATTAATTAAGCTTTTTCCGCTTAATGGCTATATTATGACTATTTAAAAAACGTGTCAAGCTAAATCGTCACTTTTCTGACTACACTGATGAATTGCTTATTTCTCGAATATATACAAGCTGTTATTCTCTTTCAACGTGATACTTTCTTCTTTTAAAGAGCTTTTTTATTTGAATCCATTGAGTACAAAACGTATAATCTTTAGTTATGGGCAAAGTATTTCTTGTCGGCGCGGGACCGGGTGATTTAAAACTGATAACCCTGAAGGGACTTGAATGCATTCAGGCGGCTGATACTATCATTTATGATAATCTAATTAATAAAAACCTTTTGCTTTTCGCCAGAAAAGGAGCAGAAATCATCTATGTGGGGAAAAAAGCCGGACGGCATGCTCTGCCCCAAGGTGATATCAATGCACTTCTCGCTCAGAAAGGGAAAGAAAAAAATCTAATCGTAAGGCTCAAAGGAGGAGATCCTTTTATTTTCGGCAGGGGCGGAGAAGAGGCGGAACACCTGATTAAGCATGGTATCGCTTTTGAAATTGTCCCCGGCGTAACCTCTGCCATATCGGTCCCGGCATACGCCGGCATACCGCTCACGCACAGGGATTACGCGTCATCAGTTGCCTTCATTACCGGGCACGAAGATGAGAACAAGAAAAAATCTACAATCAGGTGGCATGAACTCGCAAATGGCCCTGATACACTCGTCTTCCTTATGGGTATCAAGAACCTGAAAACGATCAAAGAGCGGCTGATTAAGGAAGGAAGAAATCCTCGTACCCCGGCCTGTATTATCACATCAGGGACATTACCGGAGCAAAGGGTTGTAACGGGCAGTCTTGAAAAAATCGACACTGCCGCAAAGCAAGAGAACATAAAACCACCGGGGATTCTTATCGTGGGAGAGGTTGTTCGTCTCAGGGAAAAACTCGCCTGGTATGAACAAAAGCCTTTCTTCGGTAAAACCATTGCCATCACGCGGGCGGCCAAACAATCAAAAAAATTCGGTGAAATACTCACTGAAAAAGGCGCCCGGGTTCTCTACATGCCCACCATTGAAATAACCGCTATTGAACCGAACAAGAAACTGCGAAAAGCCATTACTCGTATTTCCGATTATTATGTTATTATTTTTACGAGTGTAAACAGTGTTTCAATCTTTTTCAATAATCTCATGG
>Ga0208980_10001378_pt1 | contig 14700 bp, 10 predicted proteins | sample WetSurMetagenome_3_FD_187993 | JGI IMG/M metagenome (GOLD analysis project Ga0208980, IMG submission 187993) | Wetland microbial communities from Twitchell Island in the Sacramento Delta, sample from surface sediment Aug2011 Site A1 Bulk (version 2) | ecosystem: Environmental > Aquatic > Marine... | reverse complement strand
TCCCGGTGCTGGCATATATCGGGTGTCTCTACGGATTCAGTTTTAGCACGCTTGCTTTGACTTATCCCCCTCTGCGTCCTATCGACTTTCATCTGCGCCGCAGCGGCACCTACGACATTCTGCTCGTTCTCTGGCTTGTATCCGTAGCATATTGTATCGGCAGGCGCTTCCTTCGCCTCCTTGGTATCAGTTCCCAATCGGGTATTGAGGGATTGATTTTTCCCGCTGCTGCAGGCATTGCGCTTTTTTCCTGGCTGACGATGATCCTGTCTCTAGTCCATGGACTCTACAGGCCCGTTGCATACACGCTGCTGCTGTTACCAACTGCCATTTGGCATGACGAAATGAGGCATTATCCCTGCGATCTCTGGCGTGCGCTCGCAACAAGACTCAAAAGGATCTCGTGGTCTGCTGAATCGTTGGGATACTGCTTTCTCGTGGTTTATATTGGCGCCGCGCTCGGCCTCATTTTTATTTCTGCCCTGGGGCCATCTCTCGAATACGATGACCTGAACTACCATCTTGCCGGGCCTAAGAACTACGTTCAGAACCATAGACTTGTTTCCCTCCCTGATACTCCGCATCTGTTTTTCCCGAAAAACGTAGAGATGCTTCATACTTTTGCACTCCTTTTGCACAACGATATCACCGCAAAACTGCTGGGTTATCTCTTGGGCGTAGGGACGATCCTACTGGTATATGCGTTCTGCGCGCGGTTTCTAGCGCGCGGCGCCGGCATGGTGGCTGCAACCATTCTTGTTGCGTCTCCCATATTCATCTGGGAAATGAGGACGGCGCACAATGACATAGGCCTCACACTTTATATTTTCATAGGCGCGTATGCGACTATTCTCTGGCAGCGGAATCGTGAAGCGCCCTGGCTGCGGTTCGCGATTTTTTGCCTGGCCTTCAGCCTGGGCGTGAAATACTGGGCGCTGTTGGCGCTGGGCATAATCATGTTGCTCGTGTTTGCAATGCACCTGGCTCAGTCCAGGGCACTGATGCCCGCCGTCAGGGCGGTTTTAAAGCTCGGGCTCTATTCTTCGTTGGGCCTCGTTCCGTGGGGGCTGGTAAACCTTTTTTATACGGGCAATCCGGTTTTCCCCCTCTTCAACAGCATTTTCCACAGCCCATATTGGACCAATTTTCATACATACATGGCGCGTATAGAGATGTTCAAAGGCGGGGTCAAGATTACGCTCTCGAACCTGTGGGACCTTGCCACTTTATTATGGAAGATAACGACAGATCCGCAGGGCAGGTTTAGTGGCAACATAGGTCCGTTTTATGTGGTGTTGCTTCCATTGCTCTTGCTGATTCCAAAAGCCGGTCCGGAGTTCTGGCTTTTGTTTGCCTTCAGCATTATTTACTACATCGGATTCGCCGTCAGCGATCCGCTTGTACGCTTTCTTTTTCCTGCGCTGCCAGGTTTAGCCGCCGCCGCTGCTGTTGCAACGAAGAATCTGCTCAGGATACTCGGCAGAATTCACAAATTCATCCCGATCACGGTCGCAGTAATTCTTGCGGCATTGGCGATATGGACATCTCCATTTTTCGAACGCTATGGATCCGGGTCGCGTTATGGTTCTGGTCCCCTTGCTACTCTCCCGATCGACTATCTGATTGGCCGCGAATCCAGGAGCGATTATTTGGTTCGTTTCTATCCGGGGATTCGAGCTATTGAGTTTCTGAACCGAATTCCGGGCGCCAAAAAAGTTTATTATGCTCACGCATCGCCGGATGGTTTTTATCTCAATGGAACTTCCGCCTACCACTATTCGCCATTTTTCTCGGAACTAATGACTGCAGATGCGGATCGCGCTCACAAGATTTTGCTCCAAAACGGCATCACTCATGTTGTGGTCGCGCAGCCAGGGCAGCCGAGTATTGTCAGTTCCCGACAAAGCGATTTGACGCACTGGTACCTGCGCGAGCTTGCCAAAGTAAATGCTCATATCGTATACGAGGTTCTGCCGGACCGCGTTGTCCAGGATGAGGTCACCTATGACTTCCTGGAAAATTTGAATAAAGCCCACCTGACATCCCCAAGTGAGGGAAAAGGCTCAAAGGTGAATCGCAACGTGAGGTGGATGGGAAACGGCAGCCGCTACTCGATGGAAATGGTGGCGCCCTCGACGGCGGAATTTCAGGTGGATGTGCCCAGTCATGCAACCTTGAGCTTTGCGGTCGGAACAGATAATCCCGGCTGCGCGGGAAAGAGATCATTCCGGATTTGGATTAAGTCTCCTGACGCAGAAGAGAGCCTGGCATACAAGCACGATATCGAAGGTTCAAATGCGGCGCCTTGGATAGAAAACCAGGTGGATCTATCCATTTATGCCGGGAATCACGTTGTCGTCGGATTTGAAGCTGATGGAGCGTCCTGCTGCGGTTATTTCTGGGCAGATCCGGTATTGATTGCCAAAGGACGAACTGCCAGCGATGATTCCCGCGATAATCTTATGAATATCGGGGGCAGTCTAAACCGGTGAAGATGCATACATGACACTTCTTGTACCTATTTACGTTATTGCCCTATAGGCCGAAAAGGAGGCAAACTCATTGTTAAAATCATATTTACGAATGACTCGACAGACACTTTACCTATGCCTATTTTTACCTATAGTTATCACGGTTTGTTCGCAATTTCTTAATAAGAGTGCTTTCACCATTAAGTTCGCAGCTCAAGTCGGCCTGGCATCCCTTGTATCTTTCGTTGGTTGTATCGCCATCTACAGGGTCATCAAACTTTTTGAACCTCAACTCAAAAATACTTCGGAGTCTCAGGCCAGGTTTATCGACGAACTGCCGGTTCAGTGGGTGCCGTGGGCTATTCTGGCAAGTTCGTTCGCGAGCTTGGCTTTGGAATTAGCCATCATTCGATGGCAAGGTACAGTTTGGGAGATATTTGCATTCTATAAAAACTTCGGACTGCTGTCTTGTTTTGCTGGTCTTGGCCTGGGATATTCACTGGCTCGAAGAGATCGCATACCTATGTTTCTGTCCATCCCCTTGCTGGCTATGCAAGCATTGGTTTTAATGGCGATACGATACGGTATGAGCTCATCCCAATTATCGAGTTTGATGACAATTCCCATCAGAGAACAGCTGAGTATGGCTCTCAACTCATCCACCGATGCTCCTCATCTGATCGCGGTTTACCTTTTCTTGGGTGTGGCAATGCTGCTCACTGCGTTGGCATTTGTGCCGATCGGTCAGGTTTGCGGAAGATTGCTGGAGCGAACCGCTCCACTTAGAGCTTACGGATTGAATTTGATTGGCAGCATCCTTGGTACGCTGGCTATGATGGTTCTTAGCATGATGTGGACGCCACCCACAATCTGGCTTATTCCTTGTTTCGCAGTTCTTTTAATATTGCAGATATTCGACCGTCGCGCCATGGTCGTTAGCTCGTTTTCTGCATTAATAGCAATCGCCATACTTAATTGGCCGGTATCTTTTCTTTTTGAAAAAATTTATTCACCCTACCAATTACTCGAAAGAGGGCTGGGATATCATGGGCTGACCATGATAAGAGCTGCCGGGCATTATTATCAGCGTATCAATGACCTTTCGGACAAGGCTGTGGCTGCCTATCCTGATCGAGTGCCCATTCGGGATTATTATGAATTGCCCTATCTTATCTATCCTAAAGCCCGGCAGGTGGCTATTGTTGGTGCTGGAACGGGCAACGATGTGGCTGCGGCTTTGCGATCCAGCGTTGCACATGTGGATGCCATAGAAATCGATCCTGCCATAGTGGAAATCGGTGCCACCTACCATCCGGAAAAACCCTATTACGACCAACGAGTAAAATGCATAATCAATGACGCTCGAACATTTTTGCGAAGCACAAAAAATTCTTATGACCTGATAGTCTACGGGCTACTCGATTCCCATACTTTATTGAGCCATGCATCCAGCGTTCGATTGGATTCGTTTGTATATACTGCGGAAGGCATTCGTGATGCCAGAAACCGGCTTACTGACGAGGGCATTGTGAGCCTCTCCTTCTGCATGATATCTTCCGAGATCGGTCGCAAAATATACCTGATGATGAAAGATGCATTTGACGGGTCTCCGCCACTATGTATCCGTGCCGATTACGATCACTCCGTTATCTTTCTTCAGTCCAAAAAGGGCAACCTCCATCTCGATCCCAAGATACTGGAACAAACAGGTTTTAGCGATGTCACTGCAGATTTTGCCAATCCCAATCTCATCGCAGATGTGTCCACCGACGATTGGCCTTTTTTCTATATGCCGCGTAGAGTCTACCCGGTTACTTATGTGTGGATGCTGGCTCTGGTTCTTTTCCTTTCTCTTATACTATTTTGGAATTTTATCGGGGAGCGACCCAGGCTCAGTCACGCTTCGTACTTCTTTATGGGGGCCGGGTTCATGCTGGTAGAGACGAAAGCCATCACAGAGCTTGGACTTATGTTCGGGAACACTTGGGTAGTAATAGGCATTGTTATACTGGCCGTGTTGATAATGGCATATTTGGCAAATCTGGCGGTCATGAAGTTCGGACTCCGCCGAATTTCCGCGCCGCTTATGCTGCTGATTCTCAGTCTTGTTGCGGGTGTCGTCGTCGCAAAGGCCGGGGGAATGCCGGCGACACCCGTTGGCCAGTTGATGGCTGTTGTTGTTCTTACCATCCCGATATTTTTCTCCGGCATCGCGTTTTCTTCTCTATTAGCCGGTTCTGGGGACATTTCCGGAGCCCTTGCCATGAATTTGCTGGGTGCAATGTGCGGCGGTTTAATGGAATATAATTCAATGTATTTCGGCTTTCAGTTTCTTTATTGGATAGCGATCGCGTTGTATGGAGCCGCGTTAATCAGCAATATCTTCATCAGAAAAGCGTAGCTCATCGAACAATAAGGGGGAGCAGTGCGGCTTGCCCATGGGGGAAGCTGCTCTCCACTGCACCGAGAACTACTCGGTCGGATTGCCGGGATTTGCTGTTTGTTCACTCGAAGCGAATAGCCTGGACTTCAGTCCCAATCGATTCAGGAGGGCGCTGACTTCAGGAGTCTCCCTGACAGCTTGGGTGACGAAGAATTGCCCGTTGTAACTAATGTTCCAGAAGATTTTCTCCATGGCACGCACTTCGTCCGTCGTGAGGGGCACGGACTCATGGTTTTTCCCGCGGAAAAGTTTCTTTTGCTGCCAATCATAAGTGTAATCGCCAAGCTGTGAGCAAATCGTTTTATTTGGGCAAGGGTTCTCACGCTTTTTTATGCCAATCTGACGTCCGGATAGTATCACATCGAGATAATTGCGATGTGTTTGGATGAATGCGGAGATGGCTGGTCCCGGGAGCAGTTCGGCAGGAAGATGGCTGTCGGCGCCTGCATAGTAGGCTCCATCCCAGGTGAAATCATCGAACACCATTATGCCGCCGTCCTTAAGGAGCCCCCACGACAGAACGGCATCTTTCAGTACGTCGTCTGCGGTATGGGAGCCGTCAACATAAATGATGTCGAACGACTCGAGAGGAAGCTTCCGCAACTCCACCTGGGAGGAACCCTTGATCGTCGCTATGCGAGGTCCCTCGCCCGAGAGCTTGACGTTATCTTGGAACCGACGTTCAACCTCAGCAGGAATGAAGATATCAATGGCGGTGAGACGGGACGTCGGATCGGTCAGCACATTTTCTAACATCCAGAAGAAAGACCGCCCTTCGTAGACGCCGATCTCCAGATAATGTAGCCCAGGTTTTCCGGCTTTAGACGCGAAGAGCTGCTGCCACGACGAAATGTTGTATGAGAACCAATCGTCTTCAGAGAACGCATAGGGCTTCGAGTAGCCCGGGGGAAGTTCCTCCTTGATCTGTTCTCTAAATACGACCGTAGGGTTTCCAGAGCTTGGAGTTTCCTTGTTGCTACGGCAGGCGAGTAGGCTCATCAGAACGCAGGCTGACACGACGGAATAGAGCATCATGCCAGCGTATCTGTTTAATCTATATGCTGTCGCGTTCATTAATTATCATCCTCTCTGGCAGTCATAATGACTATAACTATTCTCCTGCATACATCCGGAAAATCGTGAATGTAGTTGATATTGATTTTCTTTTTTCTGGCGGGATGAGAATAGCATCGATTGGGATTGAAATCACCGGAAGTTTTCCCGGGTGTATGAGTGCGAACAGAAAGAGTGCCATTCCTATAAATTACAATGCTTAACGGGACAGATCACTTGCTATAAAAACCTGATATTTTGCGCTCCTGTCACGATCACCTGAATACCCCCGGGCTCTAAGTGTTGAAAATTATACAATTAATGACAATGTCGGACATTCTGGTGACAATACAAACCTAGGATACGGTGTAGACTTTATCTTGCAAGATGAGAGGGGTCTATGCAGATTTGGGGATCAACGGCTTCCGCATACGAGAAGTTTCTGCGCTCAGGAAACATCTCTTACCTCTACCAGATGGAGACATTTGACCTGGTGATTGTTCTCGTCTACTTTGGCCTCATGGCAATCCTGAGCTTTTACGGGTTGCATCGATATCTCATGGTATTCCTCTATCACAAATATCGCAGGAATGTCGCGACTCCCTATACGCAGTTCCAGGAACTGCCGCGTGTCACCATTCAGATCCCTTCCTATAACGAGATGTATGTCATCGAGCGAGTCATCGATGCGGTTTGTTCTTTTGATTATCCCCGCGATCGCATGGACGTGCAGGTGCTTGATGATTCTACCGATGAGACCCAGACAATTGCGCGCGATGCGGTGGCGAAGTGGGCAAGCCTGGGAATTGACATTCAATATGTTCATCGGGCCAATCGCACCGGATTCAAGGCCGGAGCATTGGAAAACGGTCTGCGTACGGCCAAGGGCGAATTCGTGGCGATTTTTGATGCCGACTTTATGCCGGATCCGGATTTTCTGCAAAAGACCATTCATTTCTTTACCGATCCCAAGGTAGGAATGGTCCAGGGCCGTTGGGAGCACATCAACCGCGAGTATTCTTTTCTCACCAAAGCCCAGGCAATATTTCTGGACGGGCACTTCGTGCTTGAGAGTTTCACCCGTTTCCTGAGCGGGCGATTTTTCAATTTCAATGGCACTGCCGGCATTCTTCGCCGGCGCACCATAGAAGAAGCAGGTGGCTGGCATCACGATACTCTGACAGAAGATCTGGATCTCAGCTATCGCGCACAGATGAAAGGGTGGAAATTCATCTTTCTTCCGGATGTACCGGTAGCTGCCGAGTTGCCGGTGGAAATCAGCTCCTATAAAACACAGCAATGCCGCTGGGCCAAGGGTGCGATGCAAACCTGCAAAAAGGTGCTTCCGCAAGTGCTCCGCGGGGCCTATCGGCCGAGTGAAAAGCTGGAAAGCTGGTATCACCTGACTGGCAATATCACCTACCCCCTCATGGTCCTTCTCTCATTGGTTCTTTTTCCGGCTTTGATCGTACGCTTCAACCAAGGCTGGTTTGAGCTTCTGACAATTGACTTGCCGCTGTTTATCCTGTCCTTCAGCAGTGTCACCTGTTTCTACATTACTTCTCAGAAAATCCTACACAAGGACTGGCTCCGGCGCCTGGTTTATCTGCCCGGTCTCATGGCAATTGGCATTGGCATGACGATTTGCGGCTCCAAGGCTGTGTTGGAAGGGGCGTTGGGAATCCAGACCCCATTTGTCAGGACGCCAAAGTTTTCCGTTGAGGGAGAGAAAGGTGAGTGGAAGAGCAAGAAGTATCGCGGCCATGTTGGGGTTCTTTCTCTGGTTGAAATTGCCTTTGGCATCTATTTCACCCTCGTTGTCCTTTTTGCTTTCAATATGGGAATGTATGGCGTCATCCCATTCCTCGTGTTATTTCAATGGGGTTTTCTCTATACCGGGCTATGGTCGCTGGGGCAGGGACTGAAACAAGCGAATTTTGGCGTTCCGCTCCTGCGGCTTCTAAAATATGCGCGCCCACCTTCGGCCCGCTTTTCTCAAAAGGCTTCGCGAAATTAGGTCGCTCGGTCTGAGCATCATCCTTCGCCAATCAGCCGGCAAATGTGGACGGCGCCGATCTCCCTCTTCCTGCCAGAGCAGATTCAAGCGAAACCCCAGTCAACTTGAGATAATCTTCCGGCGTGTCGATGTCCTCAACTACCGCGGATTCGCTCGTGGGCAAAAGCGCGCACTCTTTCAGCCGGCTTAGAATTATATTTTTAGGCCCTTCTTCGAGGCGGGCAGCCAGAAACGCAGGGAAAAGCGCGCTGTGGAAGAGAGCAGGATGTCCTCTTTTTCCGCCGAAAGTCGGAAGGACCATGGGCGGGTGTGATTGCAGAAACAGCCGGATGAGCCCATCCACGACCCTGCCGGAAACCGCGGGCTGATCCACGGGCCAAACAAGGCACCCCTGGCACGCAGCGCCAAGTTGATTGAGCGCAAGCTTTATGGAAGAGAGTTGTCCGTATTCGGGGTTCTTGTTAATGACAATGCGGCCAGGCAGGGCTCCTAGTGCACTCTGGATCTCCGTCGCATGGTTTCCCAGCACGATAATGGGATCTGCCAGGCCGAATCCATTTAGTACACTCAGGATCTGAGTCAAAAAGGTTTTGGATCCAAGAGGCAGGAGGGCTTTCGGGAACCCCATCCTGCTGGAATCTCCTGCGGCCAGGATTATTGGTGCAATTGCTATTGAGGTTATTCTTGTGTCTTTGTCCATGGCTTTTTTCGTTGATGATATTACCCCGGACCCTTTCCCTGGACAATACGTTTTGCCCCTTATCCACAATGTTTTAGCCCATGTAGCACGGATGGATTACAATCAATGGTTATGATGAGACGAAGGATGTTCCTGTTTGCATTTCTCATTTCAGGCGCAATTGCATACCCTTCAGGCACTGCGGAAAAACCTCCTGCGACGACATCGGCAACGCGCTCACTGACCCGGCTTCGCTCCGCTCTTGACAGCATTTTTTTGAACCCTAAGTTCAGCCACGCGCAGTGGGGAGTCAGAATTGCTTCGCTCGATCGTGAAGAGATTGTATACGAGCGGAACGCCGAAAGACTGCTTATGCCCGCATCCAATAACAAGATTCTCACAGTGAGCGCTGCGCTGCTCAGCCTTGGCCCCGAGTTTCGATATCAAACGCAAGTGCTGGAAGATGGCCCGATCGTCGGGACCACCCTGAAAGGCAATCTGGTTATTGTGGGGAGTGGCGACCCCAGCGGTGCCGCCCGCTTTCACTCCGATGATCCGTTCTCAGTGTTTAAGGAGTGGGCTGCGCGCTTGAAGGAGAAGGGAATCCTATCAATCGAGGGCGCGATACTGGGAGAAGAAGGCGCATTTGAAGAAAAAGCCCTGGGCAACGGATGGGAAGTGGATGACCTGACCTATGGGTATGCGGCTCCCATCAGCGCTTTCCAGTTCAACGAGAATCAGATTGAAGTTGAGATTTCTCCGGGAGAACAACCAGGGAGGCCTGCGCAGCTAAAGACCTTTCCGTTGGAAAACTACATCCAGCTTAAAAACAGAACAAATACCCTTGCTTCAGGGTCGGAACCCTCCCTTCAAGTCGATCGCTCTGACGGCGGTGAAACACTAATACTGCGGGGAACGATATCCGCCGGGAACAAACCGATTGTTCGCCCTGTTGCGGTTCAACACCCCACCCTCTATTACCTGCAGGCACTCAAGACGACTCTTGAAAACGAAGGACTGGATGTCACGAAATGCGAGATCAGAGCGGTAAGGGGGATAAATACTACGTCAATGACCCTGCTCTGGACAGAGTCCTCTCTTCCGCTGAGTGAGATCATCAAGCCGCTCTTGAAAACAAGCCAGAATCTCTATGCAGAGACGCTTGTGCGAACGCTGGGTCTGGCAATGCGCCGCGAGGGCAGTTTCGCCGCTGGCAAGGAAATTGTCGAAGAGAACCTGACCCGAATGGGCATCAAGAAGGGGACATACGTCTATGCCGATGGCTCCGGTCTTTCGCGCCAAAACCTGCTCAGCCCAGACTTGATGTTGAACATTCTCCGCTTCATTTCGCAACGTGAGTGTTTTCAAACATTCTACGACGCCCTTGCGATTGCATCGGTGGATGGCACTCTGGAGGAACGCATGCGTGGAACCAAGGCTGCAAACAACGTGCATGCCAAAACCGGCGCCTTTGCCAGTGCCAGGGCAATCTCCGGGTATGTTCGGACGGCAGAGGGAGAGATGCTGGCATTTTCGATTATCTGCAATAATTTCTTGACCCAAGGCCAGGCTGTGGAGGCCGCTCAGGACGCCGCTCTTGATCTCCTGGCCAGTTTCAAGCGCGGAGGGAAGCTTGCCGCCCGCAGTTCACGAGCTGCATCGAATGATCCTGCAACGCCTTGAAACAAGGAATGCCGAATGAAATAATTCGGCAAGCGAGGAACGTATGCGCGCTTTCATGATGTTTTTGACGGCCTTGGTTTCGCAGGTAATTCCTGGGCCGGGAGCCACATCCTTCGGCCAGGTGAGCCAACCTCCCGAATCGAGTTCCTATTTTGCGTATGCGGACCGGGAGTTTATTTTCACGATAGAGATCGTCAAATCTGGTGTGCCAATCCTGAACTTCGTCTCGATGTCAGAGGAGCAAAGGACACTTTTCGCCAATCAAATCCGGTTTGAGGTCGGGAACCGCAGGATTCAGGGAAAGCTTTTCCAGGTCGACACCGGCAATCCAAAAGAGCCTCTGATGACGGCTTCTTTCCGCATTCGACCCAGGTCCTCCTTTGGCGCGGCGGTCAAGGGAGAATTGGAAGATGCCAAGGAATTCTCCAGTATTACGCTGCAGATTGGATCTGAAGTATTCAAGCTTGTGCCACTCACCGGATTTGATTTCGAGAATCTGGTGCTAAAGGTGAATCGGATCAATCTCGACTCGCCGGATTTTAGTGATGATTGGCGGATCTTGAAATTGGATTATCTGGGAACACGCTCCCCCGCGCTAAAATCACGCAGAGAAAGATAAGTCAATAGCGTTTGACACTGGTTTCGCGCGGTGTCTATACTCCTTTCTTATGAATCCATCTGGGACAGCAATTCACGGAACCACAATTCTCCTTGTGAAGCGAGGCAATCACACGGCGATCGCCGGTGACGGACAGGTAACGATCGGTGATACGGTAATCAAGCAGAGTGCGAGAAAGATCCGCCGTCTCTTCAATGGCCGCATTTTGGTGGGATTTGCGGGGGCGACAGCGGATGCTTTTGCACTGTTCTCGCGCCTGGAAAACAAGCTTGAACAGTGCCAGGGAAACCTGAACCGGGCGGCTGTGGAACTTGCCCAGGAATGGCGGACAGATCGAGCTTTGCGGCATCTTGAAGCATTTCTTCTGGCGACTGATGGGAAGTCCACCTATTTGCTTTCCGGAAACGGAGATGTCATCGAGCCGGACGACGGTATACTTGCAGTCGGTTCCGGTGGCGTCTATGCGCTAGCCGCGGCTCGCGCCCTGCTGCGCCATACAAAGATGCCTGTCAAACAGGTTGCCCTGGAGGCGCTGCGGATCGCCAGTGAAATATGCATTTTCACTAATAGCGAAATCCTCGTGGAAGAATTGTGACCGCGCAGGCATAACCGAAATAGAAATATCGGAAGCGCAGCCGTTTTAACTGGCGGCTTTACGGCCTAAACAGAACAACAGGAATAAAACACTTTTGACGCAAGAGGCGAAAGCCGAAGGACACGCATGCCGGAGCGAACCAGGAAAAAACCCTCGAAATCCCGCGGCCTGGATGAAATGATGCCAAGGCAAATCGTCGCCGAGCTTGATAAATATGTTGTCGGGCAACAAAAAGCCAAAAAAGCGGTAGCCATTGCGTTGCGCAATCGAATTCGCCGCCAGAAACTTCAGCAAGAGATGGCGGAAGAGGTCGCTCCTAAGAACATCATAATGATTGGTCCCACAGGCGTTGGGAAAACGGAAATTGCCCGCAGGCTTGCGCGCCTGTCCAACTCCCCATTTCTAAAGATTGAGGCCACCAAGTTCACCGAAGTCGGATATGTCGGAAGAGATGTCGAGTCCATGGTCCGGGACCTCGTCGAAATTGCCGTCGATATGGTGCGAGCGGAAAAAGCAACCGATATTGCCGAAAAGGCGGAGCAAAACACGGAAGAGCGCCTGCTCGACCTTATCCTACAGAGCTCCCGTGGTGTTGGGGGCGAAGGTGCCGGTCAGGATGCCAGGAAGGATCTTGCCCGTGTCGATCAGATGCGGGAAAAGCTGAGGAAAAAGCTCCGGGCCGGGAAACTGGACGACACAATTGTGGAAATCGAGATTCGTGAGCACATGATGAATCCATTTTCCTTTCAGGTGTTTGATGCCTCGAGTCTGGAGGAGCTTCAGTTCAACATGCGCGATCTTTTTGCGGGCATGATGGAAGGGAAGCCGAAGAAACGCAGACTCCATGTCAGTGAGGCTGCCGAATACCTTATGCAGGAAGAGGAACAGAAGCTGGTGGATATGGACCAGGTCGCGCGACTGGCTCTGGACCGGGTAGAACAATCAGGGATTATTTTTCTGGATGAGATCGATAAAATTGCGGGCCGCGAATCAGGTCACGGACCAGATGTCAGCCGGGAAGGAGTGCAACGAGACATCCTGCCGATTGTCGAGGGCACCAATGTTAACACGCGTTATGGTATGGTGCGCACCGATCACATCCTTTTTATCGCCGCCGGCGCCTTTCATGTTTCCAAACCCTCGGACCTCATTCCTGAAATCCAGGGCAGGTTTCCCATCCGCGTCGAAATGAATACACTCAACGAAGATGATTTCGTCCGAATCCTGAAAGAGCCGAAAAATGCGCTGATCAAGCAATATACGGGACTGATGGAGACGGAAGGAATCAAATTGAGTTTTTCCGATGACGCCATTCGGGAGATTTCCAGATTGGCTTGCGTTGTGAATGAGAATACGGAGAATATTGGCGCGCGCCGACTCCATACCTTGATGGAAGCGCTTCTTGAAGATCTGTCTTTTGCCGGAATGGAGATGAAAAACAAGAAGGTACATATCGACGCTCAATATGTTCATAGGAAGCTTACCGACATAGCGCAGGACAAAGATCTGAGCCAATACATTCTGTAGCCTCGCTCGACTATTCATGGACTTGCACAGTATGAAAAGCCCGGAAATCCGATCAAGAATGGCGCACAAGGCCGGCCAAGGTGGCATATGGGGCAATGAAAATGATACTGTCCCGCACTGTTGCCGGTCGCAACGCTGCACTTTACGGCACTTGAACTTGATCCCGCGATGCTGGAATCCTTTGGTATGGCTCTTGCCGGTTTTTGTTCTGTTGTTTTACCCTGCGTGTGCCAAAGTCGGAGAGCCGCAGCCTCCGATCATTTATATCCCCCAACCTTCCCTGGATTTGGCATGCAGGCAGGTCTCTGACCAGGTGGCCCTTTCGGTGTCGTTTCCCAGCGTAAACACCAATGGCACGCCGGTAAATACGCTGAAAATAGTGGAGGTGTTTCGCTTGGATTTGCATGCTGCGCAGGCAGCGACGCCGCTAACGGAAGGGAATTTACAGAAAGCTGGCACAAAGATATTGTCAATTTCCGAAGAGGAATTTCCCAAATACAAGCGCAACAACAAGTTTTTTTTCAGCGATCCGCTGCCACTTCATGAAGGCTCGGACATTTATTCCAAGGCACGGATCTATGCCGTCCGCTTCATTAACAAAAAGGGGCAGACCGCAGGGTTTGGGAACCAGATTTCCCTAACACCCGTTCCGGTTCCCGCCCCTCCAGTGCTTCTTCCCGCAGAAATTTCCCAGGACACAATACGCTTGGAGTGGGTGCCGCCGGCCGAAAATCTTGACGGATCAAAACCCGCGCGGATCCTTGGCTATAACGTATACCGCTCCACGGACTCTCCGGACTTGCCTGACACCCCCCTCAATTTGAAGCCTTTGCGGCAGCCTGAGTTTGATGACCACGGCTTTGAGTTTGACAAGAGCTATGGATACGCTGTGAGTGTGGTCGCAAGCGAAAAAGCTCCCTTTGCCGAGAGCCTTCTCTCCAAGACGCTTTCCGTAACTCCGCGGGATACTTTTCCGCCGAGCGTCCCCGGGAATCTGAATGCTGTTGAGGAAAGCGGCGCCGTCATTCTGCTATGGACGCCGCCTTCCGATTCCGATGTTGCAGGGTACAAGGTCTATCGGAGCGATAGCGTATCGACGGTTAAAAGCCTGCTGGCTGCGGAACTGATAAAAACTTTCAGCTATCGTGATTTGACAGCCCGGCCAGGAAGAAAATATGAATACAGTGTGACTGCCGTGGATATTTATAACAACGAGAGTGCGTCGTCGTCGTCGGCAGTAGATATGCAATAGATAGGGAAACCGTTCAGGGGGCGGCGTGTTTTGAACAATGGGGGCGATTTTGGGAACACGCAGTGAAAAGATCGGGGCTTCCTGGATTGTCCTCTTAGCAGCGATGGTGGGGTCGGCATGGTTTTCCACACATCTCGGGCAGGATATCAACTGGGACCTCTTTAACTACCACATCTACAATGGCTACGCTCTCCTTAACAAGCCGCTGGGGTATGATTTTGCCCCCGCCCAGGTCCAGAGTTTCTTCAATCCTTTGCTCCACGTACTGTCGTATTTGCTTGTTGCAAACCTTCCGGGCAAGGCTGTCGCCATTATCCTTGGTGCGATTCAGGGCTTGAATTTTTACTTGATCTTCCAGATT
>Ga0208980_10001377_pt1 | contig 14703 bp, 6 predicted proteins | sample WetSurMetagenome_3_FD_187993 | JGI IMG/M metagenome (GOLD analysis project Ga0208980, IMG submission 187993) | Wetland microbial communities from Twitchell Island in the Sacramento Delta, sample from surface sediment Aug2011 Site A1 Bulk (version 2) | ecosystem: Environmental > Aquatic > Marine... | reverse complement strand
GCGCGCGGATGCAGGAGCCGCCATTCCCGGCCCCGGGGGAGCGACCCGGCCGGCGGCGGCCGCCCCCCTGCGGGCCAAGGACGTCGCGGCCTACTTGCGGTCCCTCGAGGAGGTGGAGGAGCCGTCCGTCGACCGGATCGTCGTCGGCGATCCCGAGACCGAGATCGCCCACATCGGGACATGCTGGCTGCCGTACTGGGAAACCTGTCGTCAGGCCATCCGGGACCGCGTCAACCTGCTCATTGTCCACGAGCCGACGTTCTACACTCACTGGGACCTCGACGAGAAGAGCCCGGACCTCTTCGGCGCCTCGGCCGCCGGCAAGGAGGCCTACGGGAAGGCCGTCCGGGTCAAGAAGGACTGGATCCTGGCCAACAAGCTCGTCGTCATCCGCTGCCACGACGTCCTCGACAAGATCGGCGGATTCGGCATCCCCCACGCCTTCGGACGGCTGTTGGGTTTCGGCGGCGGCGATATCATCCGCTCCAAGCCCTTCTACAACGTCTATCGCACGGGGCCGAGGCCGGCCATCGAAGTCGCCCGGGCGATCGCCTCGAAGATGGCCGAGGTCGGCCAGCCCGGGGTGGCCTTCTATGGCGACAAGAACAGGACCGTCGATTCCGTCGGAGTGGGCACTGGCTGCTTCTGCGATCCCATCGAGTTCATGGACCTGGCCCCCGCCCTGTTCATCGCCATCGACGACGTCGTCCGGACCTGGACCCAGACCGTGTACGCCCGGGATTCCGGCCACCCGCTCGTCGTCGTCAATCACGGCGCGACCGAGGAGGCGGGCGTCCGCGGCCTGTCCGATTTCCTGAAGAACCGTTTTCCGGAACGGAAGGTCATCCACTATGCCCAGGGCTGCGGCTACGACTGGGTGACGGGTTAGACGGATCGCATGAACGAACGGCCGAAGAACACGCTGTCGGGCCTTTGGAAGCGCTTTGATTTCACCAGGTTCTCCACGCTCTCGCTCCTCATTTCGAATGGCCTTGTCATCCTGTTCGCCATCATCGACAAGGTCTCGGCCACGGATGTCCTCTGGATCTACTGGTCCCAGAGCGTCATCATCGGGATCTTCAATGCCGTCGAGATCCTGATGCTCAAAGAGTTCTCCACGGCGGGATTCCGGCGAGGGAACAAGCCGGTTTTACCGACGAAGGCCGCGAAATATTCGACCGCCGCCTTCTTTCTCTTCCACTACGGATTCTTCCACCTCGTCTACGCGGTCTTCCTCGGGGCCTCCTCGCTCTTTGCCGGCCAGGGCTCCCCCGGACGAGGAAAGGGATTCATCTTCTATTCCGCGGCGATTTTCTTCGCGCGCTATTTTGTCGATTTCGTCAAGTCAAGGAACATCGAGCGCCAAGCGCTCCCCCATCTCGGCCGCATGATGTTCGCGCCCTACGTCAGGATCATTCCGATGCATCTCACGATCATCCTGGGAGCGTTCATCGGCGCCGCCGGGTCATTTTCGGCGGGCGCGGACGCGGCCGTCCTGGCGCTTTTTATGGGGATCAAGACCGTGGTCGACCTCATCACTCATTCAGTGGATCTCACGGCGTCCGGAAAACCGTAGGCGGGGACGTCCGTCGAGAAGCCCCAGAAACCTTCGGCCGCGGACCCCTGTCAGCGCCGTCTTGACGGCGGGCCTCGACGCAAGGTAGTATCGCAGGCAAATGGGGCCGCCGGCGGGACAATCATGGAGGAATCGTCTATGAAAAGACAGGTTCTGATCATTCTTGCCGTCTTCGGGATTTGTCTGGCCTTCCCCGAGTTGTCGACGGCCCAATGGCTGCGAATCCACGAGTTCGGATCGAACAGCTTGGAATGTCTCGAGGCCAGCGGCACGACGCTCTTCGCCGGCGTGAGCAACACTTACAATCCGGGAGGCCTGGTTCTCCTGTCCGCGGATAACGGAAGCTCTTGGACGCCGCTGAACGCCAACGGATGGCCGAAGCCCCGGGCCAACCGCACCTACGCCGAGCTGACGCACGTCGGCTGCTTGGCCGTCAGCGGGAAGAACCTCGTCGCCGGGACGAATACCCGCGGCGTGCTCATTTCCTCGGACAACGGAGCCAGCTGGACGGCCGCCGCAGGATTGCCGCAGGGCGCGGGCGTCAACTGTCTCGCGAGCAACGGGACCCTACTCTTCGCCGGCGCTTACGGGAAGATCCATGTCTCCGCGGACGGCGGCGCCAGCTGGACGGCCGCCGGCGCGGGACTTCCGGATACCGCCATCACCGTTCTCGAGGCCACCAGGACCCAGGTCTTCGCCGGCACGTTCTTCGGGATCTTCAGATCTTCGGACAATGGATCGAATTGGACGGCCTCTAACGCGGGCCTCCCCCAGGACCGGAGCATCGTCTGTCTCGCGGCCATCGGATCGCGCATTTTCGCCGGCGCCGGCAACTCCGGCGTCTTTCGTTCCGATGACGGAGGCGCGACGTGGATTCCCGCCAACCGAGGCCTGCCGGAAGGGAACTTCGTGAACGCTTTTGCGTCCGTCGGGTCCGCGATCTACGCGGGCACCTTTCAGGCCGGCGTCTTCATGTCCTCCGACCAGGGCCTGAGCTGGAAGCCGCTCAACGCGGGCTGGTCCCCCGATAAGATCTTCGTCAGGTGTCTCGCGACGGTCGGATCTCAGCTGATCGCCGGCGTCTCCAACTCCGGAGCGCTCACGAGCGAGGTCTGGCGTTGGTCCCCGGCGGATGCCTCGGGCCCGGCCCCGGCCGGGGAAACGGCCCTGACCTATTTCGCCAACGGCATGCAGGCCTACCGGGCCGGCGATTTCAAGAACGCCATCCTCCATTTCAGCAAGGCCATCGAGCTGGATCCCCAGTCCGTCGAGGCCCGGGTCAATCGGGCTTGGGCCTACCTCAAGCTCGGCGGGCCGAGCAGCTATGATCTGGCCCTGGCCGACGTCGCCAGGATCCTGGAGCTTGCGCCCGGCAATCAGGCGATCCATTTCGCCGCGGGAGAGGCCTATCGCAACAAGGCCTATTTTGCGCTGGACAAGGGGAACACGAAGGACGCCAACGCTTATCTGGACAAAGCGCTTGCGGACTATGAGCTCGCGCTCAAAGCGGATCCGGATTCCCCGGAGATCACGGTCAGCATCGGCCACGCGCGTTTTGCCAAAGGGGATCTCGACGGCGCCCTGGCGGCATATTCCGGAGCGCTCGAAAAGAACCCCTCGGACAAGGGCATCGCGCAATCGCTCACGCGCCTGTTCGACGCGTATGATCGGGCCAAACGCGCTTTCGACTGCGGAGGAGCCAAGCACACCTGGTTCCTGGCCGGACAATTCCAGTCCGACAAAAAACATTACGACCTGGCCGTCGCGTGCATGACCAAGGCCCTGGAGCTGGGGCTGGCGGACGTCTCCGTCTATTCGGCCCGCGCCCGGGCCTATGAAGGCCAGGGCGATCTCCTCAGGGCCATCGAAGATGCCAGCGAAGTCATCAGGCTCCTTCCTTTCGAGATCACCTACGCGAATCGCGCGGACCTCTACCAAAAGAGCGGGGCATTGGACCGGGCGATCGACGATTATAGCGCCGCCATCAAACTCCAGATCAAGAGCATCAAGTCCCAGCCCGTCGATTATATGGGGGAGAATCTGATCCGGTACTACATGCGGCGGGCCGATCTCTATCAGTTAAAGAAGGAGTGGAGCGCGGCCATCGGGGATTACAAGAAGATCGCCGAGCTCTTGTACGACGGGCCGCAAAAGGCTAAGATCCTCCAAGAGATCGGGCTGGTCTATCAGGCCAAGGGCGACGCCAAGAACGCTCAAAAATATTTCCAGCAAGCCCAAGCGATGGATCCCAACCTGAAGAAATAGGCCCGGCCACAGTCCGCGCGCCCCTTGACACCCTCACCGGCGTTCCATAGAATCACGGGCAACGAGGCTTCCGGGAAATGGAGACGGGCCGGGACGGCCCACATCAAAACGGAGGGCCGATCATGAGGATCCGTCGCGAACGCCGTCGACTCGGCATTCTTTCGGTTCTGATCGCCCTCGCTTCAGCCGTAACGCTTCATGCTGAAGTGGCCTCGAAATACACCATGGGCGCCCGGGTCGTGTCGGTCGCGGCCGACAAGTCCACGGCGGTCATCAACAAGGGCAAGGCCGAGCACATCATCCCGGGCAGCCCCGTCGTCATCCGCCCCAACCGCGGCGACAACGAGGCCGACATCGAATGGGACATCCCCTTCGCCAAAGGCGTTGTCCAGTCCGTCGGCAAGGACACTTCGGTCGTCAAGCTGACGGACGTCTGGCAGGACATCCAAGCCCGGGACTATTGCGAGGTCGACGCCGAGATCCCCGTGGCCATCCAGGAGTCGGACCTCGGCCGGATCGTTCTTTTCGACGTCACGCTCACCGATTATGCGAATCGGGCCCCCCTCTTCACCCTGGCCGACCTCCTAAGAGACCTCTCCTCCAAGGCGACGGACGCCATCATTACCAAGCTCCTGGGCGAGATTCGGACGACGAACTCCGCTGTCTTCGACGAAAAATTCAAAACCGACCGGATCAAGGAAGGTCTCTATAAGGGCTTGACCCTCCGGGAGGCTTTTCAGGCGGCCACCCGTGATCACGTGGAGAAATTCATCGAGTATATCGCCTGGTTCGCGGGCCGCTTGGTCGGCTATGATTGGCTTCTCCTCGACCTCTATGCCAACTGGGCCTACGGAGGGACCTTATCGGGAGAACTGGCCAAGAAGGCCCACCTGGCCGAGCCGGCCGTAAAGAGCGGGGACGCGCTCGCAAACAAGGGGCAGTTCGTGGAATCCCTGGCGGAATACAACAGGGCCGTGCTCACCGACCCCGAGAACGCCGGGGCGAAGAGAAAGATCGAGACCGTCAATCGGATCCTCGAGCGCCTGAGGATCCTCCAAGAGGACGACAAAGACGTCCCGACGCGTCGAGGCCTCGGCCTGGATCTCTTCGAACTCCTCCTCTACGCCCGGGCGGCCGACGAGCTGCAAAAGGCCCGGGACCTCGGCGACGATTCGCTCGAAGTCCGGCGCTACCTGGGCTACGCCCACGCCGCCCTCAGTCATTTTCAGGAGGCCCGCGCCCTGCTCGAACCCCTGGCGGCCGAGCTTCCGGACGATGTGGGGATCCGGCGGTGGCTCGATTTCGTCCTGCAGAACGAGATCCTGGCCAAGCAGGGCCCAAACGTCGGGGCTTACATGGCCGTCGGCGAGATCAAGTACAAGTCCGGCAGCTACGATGACGCCATCGCCGAATTCAACAAGGCCCTCGAGCTCGCTCCCCGCGATGCCTCGATCTGGAAGCGCATCGGGCAGACGGCGATCCGGCGGAAGGCCGGCCAAGAAGAGATCTGGGCCAAGGACCTCTGGCAAAGAGGCGAGTTCGAGGGGGCCCGCTCGCACTGGCAGACCGCCCTGGACGATTGCCGGCGGATCAGCGATCGGGACGGCCTGAAGGCGATCCTCCGCGAGATGGGTTCGATGATGTACGTCGCCTCCTCCTACGCGGAGGCCTTCGAGTCCTACACCACGGTCCTGTCCATCGATCCCGACGACGTCGCCGCCCATATCGAGATCGCCCGGTGCCGCAAGGCTCTCAAGGATTACGCCGGGGCGGTCGAATGGGCGGAACGCGGCCTGGCCAAAGACCCCAAGAATGCCTGGGGTTTTGATGTCCTCGGCGCGATCCACGACGACGCCGGCAGGATCGACCTGGCCATCGCCAATTATCAGAAGGCCGTCGACATCGATCCCTCCTACAAGCAACCCTTGTACAACCTCGGCCGGCTCCACGCCCTCAAAGGGGATTACATCAAGGCCAGGGACTTCTTCAGGAAGGCGCTCGAGATCGACAGCGATTACGGGGATGCCCGGAACCGGCTCATGGAGATCGACGCAATCCTCGAAGTCCAGGCCCTGCCCAAGACGTCTCCGAACGCCGGAGAATCCCCTCTCCGTCTCGCCAGGGCCCTGTTCGGCCTCGGCGATTACGGCCGGGCGATCGCCGTCCTGAAGGACGCGCTCAAAGCGCCCGGCGCGGCCGCTTGGGCCAACGAGCAGCTCGGCTATTGCCTCGCCAGGCAGGAGAAGTATGCGGAGGGAAAGGCCGCCCTCGAGGAATCCTACCGGCTCCAGCCGAAGCCCGACATCCAAGCCTGGATCCGCTACATCGAAGCCGAGCTGCTGGCCGCGAAACAGTCCGATGACCCGGCCGCCGCCTTCAAGCTCGGCGAAGACTCTCTCTATTGGCAGTCCTATGACGACGCCCTGGCGAACTTCGGAAGGGCCCGGGACTTTGGCGCCGACCCGGACGCCGTCGCCGCGGCGATGGAGCTCGCCCGCAAGGGCAAGGAGGCGAAGAAGCAGCTCGACCTGGCGGCCGATCATTATGGCCGGGGCCAGTACGAGCAGGCGCTCGCCTGCGCCCAGCGGTCATTGGAGCTTTCCCGCGAGCTGAAGGCCCGCCGGGGCGAGATCGACGCGCTTTACTGGACCGGCTGGAGCTCCGCGGCCATGTTCAGACACGAGGAGGCCCTGCGCGCCTACACCGAGGCCGGACGGATCTCCGAGGGGCTCGGCGACGATGCCGTGACGGCCCAGTATTTCAGCCTTCTGGGGGAGTACTACGGCGGCCGCGGGGAATACGAGAAGGCCATGGAATATGCCGAACGCGCCGGGGCGCTCTGGCACAAGCGCAACGCCTTCCTCGACGAAGCCGGGAGGGTCTGGCCCGTGGTCGGATGGCTGAAGACCCGACTGGGGGATATCGCCGGCGGACTGGCCATCTACGAGCGGACCCTGGCGGTCCACAAAAAGCTCGTTAATCCGAAGGGAGAAGCTTCGGCCCTCCTTTCTCTCGCCGGGGTCTACGACACTCAAGGCGATTTCTCACGGGCGATCGACGCCTACGGGAAGGCGCTGGCGATCGCCCGGACGAAATCCATCAAGGAGACGGTGATCTCGGCGTACAGGGGCCTCGGATCGGTCTATTCGGATCTCGGGGATGTCGAAAACGCCAGCCGGTTCATCCAAAATTATCTGGACGCGGCCCAGGCCCAGGGGCTCAAAGCCGAGCGGGCCAACGCCATGAACAACTTCGGACTGCTTTACCTCGAGACTGTCAAGGATTATGACCGGGCCGTCAGCTTCTTCCAGGAATCGCAGAGCCTCGCCCATCTCGTCGGCTACAGGCTGTTGGAGCTCGTCGCTTCGGAAAATATCGCCGTCGTCCACTCCCGGCAAGGAAATTACCGGGAGGCCCTGGCCAGGCATGAAGAGGCCCTGCAAGCTATCCGCGACTTCAAGGACAAGAATCTGGAGATGCAGGGATTGAACGAGATGGGGGAAACCCATCTCGGCCTCAAAGAATACGATCAGGCCATCGACTGCCAGCTCAAAGCCCGGGAGATCGCCGAATTCCTCGGCGCCCTGTCCGAGCAATGGCGCTATGAGCTCGCGGCCGGCAAGGCCTATCAGGCCAAGGGCGACCTGCCGAAAGCCGTCGAAGCTTACCAGAAAGCTGTGGAAACCCTGCGGGGCGTGAAGAGCCGGATCGCCAACGAGAAGCTGCTCAAAGGATTCACCGAGCAGGAGCAGTCGACCGATGTCTACAGGAGGCTCGTCGACCTCCTCATGAAATCCGGGCGGACGGAGGAGGCGTTCTCGTACATCGAGGAAAGCAAGTCCAAGATCGTCAAGGACGCGTTCGCCGGGGTAAAGCCGGCCGCCGTCGACGAGAACCTCAAGCAAACGCTCCTCGGCGTGGACCAGACGGAGGCCCGCCGCGACGCCCTCAAGGAGGAGATCCGGGAAGAGCGGAAGAAACCGGAGGAGGCCCGCGACCCGCTCAAGCTCGAAACCCTGACCAAGACGCTGGCCCAGACCGAGGGCGAGTTCAACCAGTGGATGATGAAGCTGAAGTTCCAGAACCGGAAGATGTACGACGCCCTGTCCATCAAGCCGGCGACGCTCGGCGACGTCCAACGCCAGGTCCCGCCCGGAGCCGTCTTTTTGGAGTACTTCATCTCGCCGGAGGAGCTCTACGTCTTCTGCATCGGGCGGGAATTCTTCCTGGCCCGGTCGACGGTCATCGCGGAGACCGAGCTCAACACCCTGGTCTCCCGCTTCGTCCGCGCCTGCCAGGAGCCGCCCTCGGGCGGCCCGGACGATCGGCTGCTGGGCCAGGCCCGCCGTCTCTACGGCGTCCTGATCGCGCCGGTCAAGGACGTCGTCGCCAAGTACGAAACCGTCGTGATCGTCCCGTTCGGACCCCTCTATTACCTCCCGTTCCACGCCCTGGTCACGGACGAGTCCGGCAAGCCCGAGTACTTGGTCGAACGGAAACGGATCTGCTATACGACATCGGCGACATTCGCCGACATCCTCAATGACCAGGTCCGGGGCCACAAGAGCTTCATGGGCTTCGGGGATCCCGACGGCAGCCTGCCGGCCGCGACCGCGGAGCTGCAGGGCCTCCAGGACAAGATCTTCAAGTCCAGAGCGAAGGTCTTCACGTCCGGCAAGGCGACGAAGGAGGCCTTCCGCGCCCAGGCCAAGAACGCCGATATCCTCCACCTGGCGACCCACGGCGTCATCAAGACCAATCCCCTCGAATCCTATCTTCTGTTCGCGGGCGCGACAAAAGAGGACCAGGAGCTCACGCTTCTGGAGGTCGCCGGTTACGCGGCGCTCCGCGAGAGGAACTCCCTCGTCTTTCTGTCCGCCTGCCAGACGGCCAAGGAGGCGACCAATGCCGGCAGCGGCTCCGAGCTCATCACCCTGGCCGAAGCGTTCGCCATGGCCGGCGCACCGACGCTCATCGCCACCCTCTGGGAGGTCGAGGACAACGCCACCCGGCTATTCTCCGAGACCTTCTATGACCAGCTGGCCAACAAGAACAAGGACAAGCTCGACGCGATGCGGGCCGGACAGATCGCGCTCATCAGCTCGGCGGATTACGCCCACCCCTTCTACTGGGCGTCGTTCCTGATGATCGGGAGCTGGCGTTAGACAGGCTTGAAGACGATCCAGGACGCGACCTTGCCGTCCCGGAAGGTGAACGCGATCCCCCGGCCGGGATAGGCCAGGGCTTCCCCCTCGCTGGTCCAGATCTCGACGGGCCGTCCGTAAGCGGCCAGGACGTCCGCGCGGCCGGCGCCCAGCGAGAGCCCCTGGGCGGTCTTCGCCCGGCAGGCGCCCGACGCGGCCAGGCGGACGATCTCATCCTCCTTGGCGACGACCGTGACGCCGTTCGCGTAGCTCATTAAGGAGACCGGCCTATCCTCGCCGAAAAAGGTCTTTTTGACGACCGGGGCCCCCCAATCGGCGGGAACGGCGTCCGTGTAATCACCGATCTTCAATTCGGCCAGAGGCTCTGGGGGGGAAGCCGCGGGAACGGGCATAGCAGCCGCCTTCGGCGCCTGACCGGGCGTTCTCTTGGCCAGGATGCGTCCGGCCCACGGCCCGTCCGGATCGATCTTCAAATAAGCGTCCCAGTACCGGCTTGCCCCGGCCGCGTCGCTCTCAGCAGACGCGATCTGGCCCAGATTGTAGAGAGCGGCGTCAAAATCGGGCGAGGACGTCAGCGCCGCTTGGAGCTTCTCCTTGGCTTTGGCCGCGTTCTCCGTCTGGTAGAAAGCCACGCCCAGGTTGCTGAGGACCTGGGCGGAGCCCGGCGAGCCCTGGGCGGCTTTCTGGAGGACCGCCACGGCCTCGTAGGCATTCTCCTGGAGGAGGAGCGCGCAGCCCAGGTTGTTGGCGGACGGCCAGTAGGCGGGGTCCTGACCGAGCGCCGACCGGTAGAGCTCGACGGCCTTGGCCAGCTCCTCCTTGAACCGGGCCTCCGGCCCGGGCTCGCCCCGCAGCACGATCTTCCGGGCCCTTGTGCTCGTGTCGAACGTCAGCGAGAGCTTGAAGGGAAAGTCCTGGCCTTCCGCCTTCCACACATGGTACGCCTTGAGGGCCAGCTGATGATGGCAGGCGGCGAGATCGTGATAGACCTCGCGGCCCGGATAGTAGCGAAGGAACTCGGCGAAGAGCCGCGCGGCCGTCTCGGTGTCGCCGGTCTGGTAGAAGATGACTCCGAGGTCGAACAGATCGACGACATCGAGGACCTGGAGGAGCCGGGCCTTGACCGCCGCCGCCCGGGCCTCCGGCGTCGGATGCGTGGCGTCGCGCGTCGCCCCCTTGATGTTCTCCGGGTCGAGGGCCGCGGCGAAGTATTTGAAGAAATTGACCTTGTCGTCCTCCATGACGATGGCCCGGGTGTCGAAACCGGCCATCGACGCGTAAACGATGCCGTATTCGTCGCACTGCAGTTCTTTGAGGAGGGCGTCGTCGGACCGGCCGGCGATCGTCCGGACTTCTTCGACGGCCGCGGCGTCGCCCGGCTTGGCCTTCTGGGAGAGCTCGACCGCCTGAAAGAACCTCAGGTGCCAGAAGTCGTCCTTCAGCTGGTGGGCGATCTCATGGGCCAGGATGAAGGCCAGCCGGTCATCGCCGTTGGCCGGCTCTTTGTAGCAGATGTCCAGGACCTGGCGCGAGATGACGATGCCGCCGTCGGGCAGGGCGATGGCCAGGGGAACGGCGGCGCCGGCGTCCTTGATGACGAAGAGCGTGGGGACGACCCCGCCGCGCTTGCCCGCGGCAGCGACGACGCGCCGGAAGATCTCGGCGGCTTTGGCGGCGCGGGGATCGGCGGCCGACGTGAGCTCGCTGTAATTGGCCTTCCAGAAATCCAGCCGGGACCGGTCATCCTGGCCGCCCCAGAGAAGGGGCGTCAGGGCTCCGGCCAGGAGCAGCCCGAAAGCCGCGTACCGCCTCGACATCGGAAGCTCCCTCGCGGAGGCCGGAGGAGGTCCTCAGCCGAGGACGCTCTGGATGCGCTTGACGAGTTTCACGACCTGATCGGCATCGCGATCGGCGATCTCCTTCTTGGCGGCGATCACCGAGAGCTCGGCCAGCGCGTCCTGGACCCCCTTGGGGGCGTCCATGCGCTTCATCTCGGCCGCGACAAAGCCCACCTTCTCGGGCTGCTTGAGCAGAGCGGTGCTGTGGGCCGCCGCGGCCAGGCCCATGTCCATGAGCCAGGACCCGGCCTGGAACAGGGTCAGCCGGTCCGCGCCCTTGCCCGCGAGATATTCCTCGAAGAAGGGCTGGAACAAGGCGAAAAAGTCGAGCAGGACGGCCGGCTCGTACTTGTGGAGCGTGACCGTGTTCTCGATCTTGCTGATGAAATTGTAGAGCGCCGTCGGGACGCCCATGTTGACGAATTCCTTCTCCATCGCCTTCAGGCGCTCGAGCGCGAGATCATACTTGCCGGCCCGGATGTAGGCCAGCGATTCCGAGTAGAAGGCCCCGATCAGGAAGGTCTTGGCTTCGTCGGACTTGGCGGCGAACCCCATGGCTTGGCCGCCCTTGCCGTAGAGCGACATCCCGTCGGCCAGGGGCGCGAGGCCGGCGGTGGACTCGATCCCGGACTGGAACGCGCTGGAATCGAAAACGACCTTGCTATCGAAGGCGATCTTCTTGGGCGGTTTGATCTTGTCCTGGGCGACGAGCAGCGCCGAAGTGACCAGGACAAGCAGAGCCATTATCACGACCGCGGACCGTTGATGACCTTTGAACATGTTGTGTTCTCCTTCCTTCTTGCTCTCAGCAGGTAAAACCCGCGTCGGCCGCGGACCGTTGCATGCCGCGGCCGGCCGACGCGGAGTTCCTACCACTTGATCCGGTACACCGTTATGGCGTAATTGCAGGGCTTGGTGTCGCCGTTGAGGACGCCCACGGCGATCGCGTTCATGTTCTCCGCCGAGAACAGCAGGAGCTCCTGCTCCCCGGGCTGGCTGTTGCCGAAGCCGAGGAGGCCGCTGTTGTTCGCGACGATCGCCGCCAGATGCCGGCCCTTTTCGGCCTGGACCTGGATCAGGAAATCCTCTCCGTTCGGGACCTGGAGGCTAAAAGCGTCCCCGCCGGGGTTGTCCTTCGTGGCCGCGGTGGCGACGCCGGTCTTGGTATAGTACTGCTCGAGCTTGTCCGCGATGGCCTGGGGGCTGAAGACCGCGGAGAGCTGGAGCCAGGGATTGGGGGACGCGATGAGAGGCTTGGCCAGGTTGATGGGGACGGCATAGTGGATGCTGTATTGCGAGGTGCCCGCGAAATGGATGGCGATGACCTCGCTCCCCCGGTAGATGGCCCCGCCGCTGTTCCCGGGGGCCGTGTTGGCCGAGTGCTTGAATTGATAACGGACGTTATTGTCGTCCATCAGGACCTGGTTGATCATGCCGTCCGTGACTTGCATGCCTTCTCCGAAGGTATTGCCGACGGCCAGGACGGGGTCCATGATCTCGACCTTGTCGGAGTTCCCCAGCTTGACGTAGGGGAACGTCTTCTGGGCCTTGATCTTGAGGACGGCGATATCTTCGGCGGGATCCCAGGCCTTGATCTGGCTGATCTCGAATTTGGAACCGTCCGCAAAGACCGCGTTCCCGAAGAGGGCCCTCCGGGCCACGTGGGCGTTGGTCAGGAGCGTCCCGTCGCTCGCGACGATGAAGCCGCTGGCATTCCATCCGACCTGTTGGGTGCCCAGGCCGTTGCCGTCGGGCTCGCCTTTGGCGTTCGCGGTCATCCCCGACGTGAACATGATGCCCTGCATCTCGATACAGATATTGGTCTGTCTGAGCTCTTCGGGCTTGGGGAACTGGCCTTTTTTCTGGGCCAGGCCCGATGCGCCGACGAGCGAGAACAACAAGACGGCCGTCGACAGCCACACGCCGACTCTGCGCATTTTCATGGTTGATCCTCCTCCGGTAGACATCTCGTTTTTAGAAAGAAAGATCGCGGATTTTTGCGATGTCGATCATCCCTGTTGCGCCCCACTATAAAGAAAGGGCCTTTCGGTGTCAAGGCGCCACCGGGGCCTCCGGGGAAAGGGTCCGAAAGATCTCCCTCTTATGAAACTCTCCCTCATCGGCAGGGGCTGCAGCCGCCCGCGCCGTAGCCGGCTTTGACGTTCCCCGCGAACGAAAGCCCGGTCCGGGTCGAGAAAGTGGCGTCGCCGCGGGCCTGCACTTCGGCGTGGGCCAGAGAGACGTCGGCACAGGCGCACAGCACCAGAGTGCCGCTGGCCGTGAGCTCGGTCTGGCCAAAGAACTCCTCCAGGTCGCCGGCCCTGCCCGTCGTGACCGGGCCTTGGGCCAGGATGAGGTCCGCCTCGGCGGAGACGACGGCCGCCGAAGCGATGGCCCGGGCGTTCTGGAACGTCCCGAAACAATATCTCGTCCCTGTCGGGGAGCGGAATTGGTAGAGATAGGTCCCGGCCCCCGCAGCCAGGTTCACCGAGAGAAGGCTGGCTCCGAGCGTGTAGCTGGCGTTGCCGGCCTGGAACACGCCGGATACCACCGTGGCGTCCGACAATTGGCTGAGCCCCGTCTTTTTGACGAAATCGTCCGGGTCCGGAAAGAGCGCCCGGATCGACAGGGTTTCCATGAGCCGCGTTTCGCCGATGAAGTCCGGGGGCCGCTTCAAGAGCCCGTAGGGGGCGTGAACGATGAACACTTCGCCGCTGAACCTCAGGTAGTAAGTGAAGGACCCGCCGCTCAGAAGATAGAAATAGCCGCAATTCGGGTCGAGATAGAAACGGAACTCGCCCTCGTAGGGCAGGGAGCAGGCCAAGGACGTCATGGTCGCCCCAAAGGCCCCGACGAGCGCTCCCTTTTCGTCCTGCTTGAGGCCCGCGCCGGGGATGTTGATGAAGGTCCGGTGGGGACTATCGATCTCGTCGGAGCTGAGCACAGCGTCCGAGCTGTTGAAGAAGAGGGCGATCGGGGTGGCCTTGGGATACCACTTGGCGTTCGTGGCCGTGAAGACGACCTTCTCCGCGCCCGCCGAGCCGGTGGAGACCTCATAGGTGCCGAGCCAATATTCCTGGCAGCAGGCGTCGGTCAGCCCCCGCGCGCCATAAGCGGACCCGTCATAGCAGACGAGGTCGACGATGGCCGTGCTGGGGATCGCGTTCCTCAGCATGTGTCGGGCCGTCTTAGTCCCGCCGCAGGCGTCCGCCGTCGCGTGAAGCGGAATCGTCCGGTCCGAGGGCCTGGCGTCGAGGCGGATCTCGGCGCAAGTGAACGAAGAAAAATAGGCCAAGATGCCGCGGAACTCCCCGTCGCTCTTGACGACCGTCGCGTCTTGGCTCTGGAACGGATAGGACGTCTTCGAATAGCGGAGGTTCCGGACGGTGGCGGTCAGGGGGCGGCCCAGGTCCTGTCCCGGAGATTCGACGACCCGTCCGTCCAGCGGCCGGCAAGTGGAGCAGGCCGGATTCGCGGCCGTCATCACCGCGATCGGCTCCGGCATGTCCGGAGACAGGTTTCTCATCATGAAACCCACGTCCAGGAACTTCCCGTCCCGGCCCTCGAAGAAGGGAAAGCGAATGCCGCCGTCCCAGCGGACATCCGCGATCCTCCGCACCGGATCGCCGGCGGCGTCGGCCAGCGTGATGCCGTGCTCGGCGACCGGCTTGAGCCGGCAATCGAAGCCGACCGTGAGCTCTGTCTTCGGAGCGGCATAGAGCTTGGCGAAGGTCAGAAGGGACTGATCCCAATCTGTCAGACGGAACCCTCCCTCGGGATCAAGGGCGGCGGCGAAACGGACCCCGGCCTTGATGCCCGAATTCCGGGAGAACAGGGGGCGGAGCCAGATCTCGCTGCT
>Ga0208980_10001376_pt1 | contig 14709 bp, 13 predicted proteins | sample WetSurMetagenome_3_FD_187993 | JGI IMG/M metagenome (GOLD analysis project Ga0208980, IMG submission 187993) | Wetland microbial communities from Twitchell Island in the Sacramento Delta, sample from surface sediment Aug2011 Site A1 Bulk (version 2) | ecosystem: Environmental > Aquatic > Marine... | reverse complement strand
GATCCACAAGAATCATCAGGAATAGAGCAATGGCCACCATCCTGATCACCTCCTCGATTGTACTCATTACAATGATCGTATTGTTGTGGGGAAAATTGCACAATACTGTGGCAGCCGTACTGGGTGCCTTATTGATGGTCGTTGTAGGAATACGGATGGGCTTTTTCTCAGAGGAACAGGCTTTTGCCACCATCGATCTTTTTACGATCTCACTGTTGATCAGCATGATGGTTCTCGTGGCACTCCTTGAGCCGACGGGATTTTTCCAGTACCTGGCTTTGATGGCGGGACGCATTTCAAAGGGTAAACCGGTGGTGTTGCTGATCCTGTTGTCTTTGATTTGCGGCATCGTCTCGATGTTCCTGGCCAATATCACCACCATCATATTGATCGCCCCCGGGCGCGCCAGGCGCACCGCCCGTCCATCGGCCACGAACACGGCATGCGGGCAGACGGCCAGGCACATACCGCAGTTGATGCACAGGTCGCGGTCATAGCGCAGGGTGTTCCGGGTGTACGAATTGAAGCTCATGCCAGCCTGGTCCAAGTGAGGATGCGCAGGGTGATCATCAGGATCAATCCCGCGCCGAACAGGATCGCCATGATGGGGGTGTATGAAAAGATCTCGGCCTTGACACCGGTGCGCGAGGTGAAGGTGGTCGAGCCGGTGAAATTCAACGAGATGAAGGCCGTCACCGGTGGCAGGAGGACCAACAAGCTCAGCCCGATGGCCATGCTCACCCAGTCGCCAGGTTCGCGCAGGATCATGACCAGGCTGAACGGCAAAACGACCGCCGCGCCCAGCAGAAAACCCTTGGCTGAAAAATCCTTGAAGGGCAGCCAGGGCAATAACAACGGGAACAGGACCACCCCCGCCAGCATGGCTGCCAGGGTCGCCCATGCCGGCAGGCTGCCAGCCAGGATCAAGACCACCACGAATGCGATCACCAGCGGTATCAGCATTCCGACCAGCTCGACCGGGATCAGGGCTGCCCGGTCGTGCAGCTTGAAGCGCACCAGGCGCATTTCCAGGGTTGCCTGGTGGGTTCCCAGGTATTCCGGCAGATCCTCAGCCCGCACCGGACCAAATTCGACCTTGAAGCCGCTGCGCTTGCGCACCTGGTGCGCGGCCACGCCCGGACCGGCCAGCTGAGGCAGGATCAGGGTACGGTGGCTGACGATATCTTTCAAACCGGTAACCTGGATGCGGTTGACCAGCTCGTCCGTCCCGAAGGTGCCCTTGCCGGCGGCACACCAGACATTGATGCCGTGCGTGTCCAATACCAGGATATAGCCGTCCACGCCGGCCAGTGCCGAGCGCAGCGCATCAAAGCTGAGCGTGTAATTGGCGCTCACGAAGACCGGGGACTCCGGGGTTGGCGCACCCAGGATATACAGGCCGGGCGTGACACGGTGCTTCCCACGCCGGATGCGAAAGCGGGCTGCCAGGTGATCGAGATGGTCGTTAAACGAGAGATCACTGGTGGTGGTCAGGATGGGAGTGGGTGTCTTGGTCTTGGTCATAGGTTCCCCAGGTTCTTTCTCATGGAACAATTCTAACATCACCCAGCCATATGGATGACTGAGCATTATAACGCTGAAACCAGCAGGATAATTTTATCGTTTTGTTATGGAATTTCCCAACCTTAACATTTTTGGAAGGTTATTGACTTTTCGAAATCACCCGCTATAATAAAACCTATGTTATTTGTTATGAGCAACCAAAAGCATCATCAACGCCCTGCACACACCACCCGCTCGAAGGGCCCTGGGTGTTGGTTTGGTTTAGCTTAAGCACAAACACATCAACAACTGAAAGACTTACACCAGCTCTCCCTTCACCGGGAGAGCTTTTTTTTATCAACTCAGGGAAAATAATAAAGACTGGAGGCCATCATGATCATTAATGCCATTCGGATCTCGTAAGTACCATATAAATCTTTTAAGGAGTCAATCATGAGAAAAGTATTCTCGCCAATTTCGATCCTCGTCATCCTGGCCGCGCTGGTATTGAGCGCCTGTTCCAACAATACGGCAGCCTCCGGGTGCCTGGGGAAAGCGTCCGATGCGATCGTCGACCTGGATTGCCAGGTGGTCAACATCGCCGTTGAAAATGCCTACCTGCCCTTCAATTATGTCTCCCTGACCAGCGGGGAAGCCGGCGGGTGGGACTACGAAGCCTGGGCGGAGATCTGCACCCGGCTGCACTGTGAGCCGGTATTCGTCGAATCAGCCTGGGATGGCATGATCCAGTCCGTGGCAGACGGGCAATATGACGTCGGTGCGGATGGGGTTACCATCACACCCGAACGCCTGGAGCAGGTGGATTTCTCGATCGGTTATGTGAAGATCCAGCAAAGGCTGCTGGTGCGCAAAGGCGAATCACGCTTCGCCAGTATTGAGGATTTTGCCGCCAATGCCGATCTGATGATGGGCACCCAGCTCAGCACCACCAACTACGAAACCGCGGTCAAGTTCCTGTCTGAGGATCGCATCCAGGGTTTTGAGACCTTCCCGTTTGCCGTCCAGGCGCTGATCGCCGGGGACATCGATGCAGTCATCATCGACGAGATCGTCGGCATGGGTTACCAGGGTACCAACGCGGATGCCCTGGAACTGATCGGTCCCTCCATCTCCAGCGATGAACTCGGTTTCCTCTTCCCGCAAGGCAGTGCATTGGTGGAGCCTGTCAACCAGGCCCTGCAAGCCATGATCGCTGATGGCAGCCTGGCTGCGCTCAACCAGAAATTCTTCGGCCCGGATTTCAAGATCACGTATGACGACATCCAATAACCAAGAATCCAATCACCATCAAGCCACCCGGCGCAACAGCCGGGTGGCAGAGGAAGAGAGAATCAGATGGAACGATCCGGAACAGTCGCAGAGGTAAAGTTGATCAAGGACAGATCCGAAAGGATCCAGCTCATCAAGGTCAGGTTAAGGACCTTCCCCTGGTGGATGGCCGGTATCGCCTTGATCGCCATCCTGACGGTCGTCGTCATCCTGACGGAGGAATCCTATCAGGATGCCTTCCTGTTCATCAAGGCCGGGTTGAGCATCACCATCTCAACCACGGTCATTTCCTTCCTGATCGCGCTGGCCCTGGGGCTGGTGACCGGCCTGGGCAGGATATCCAACAACACCTTTTTCCGGAACCTGGCGACGCTGTATGTTGAAATCGTGCGCGGGATCCCCATGCTGGTGTTGATCTTTTTCATTGCCTTCGTCGGCGTGCCGGGCGTGGTGGATGGGCTGAATGCGCTCGTGACCCGGCTCTCCGGATCGGGCCTGCCCGGTTTCGGATCCTCCCTGTTCGTGCTCGAAAACGATGCGGTTCCGATGCGCACCCGGGCGATCGTCGCCCTTTCGGTCACCTACGGCGCCTTCCTGGCCGAGATCTTCAGGGCCGGCATCCAATCCATCGGCCGCGGCCAGATGGAAGCCGCCCGCTCCCAGGGCATGTCCTACCGGCAGGCCATGCGTTATATCATTTTGCCCCAGGCCATCCGCAACGTCCTGCCGGCGCTTGGGAATGATTTCATCTCCATGTTGAAGGATTCATCGCTGGTCTCGGTCCTGGCCGTGCGCGACATCACCCAGATCGCGCGCCTTTACGCCGGAAGGTCCTTCGAGTTCCGGGAAGCCTACCTCACCCTGGCCGTCCTGTACCTGACCATGACCGTCTGCCTGTCCTTCATCATGAAGATCATCGAACGGAGAATTCAAAAAAATGAACAGCGTTGAGCCCATGCTCGTCCTTCAGGATGTAAAAAAACACTTCACCGGCGTGGAGGCATTGGACGGGGTCAGCCTCACAGTCAAAAAGGGACAGGTGATCGTCATTATTGGGCCAAGCGGTTCCGGAAAATCCACCCTGCTCCGCTGTGTCAACCAGCTGGAGGAGAAAACGGGCGGGGAGATCTGGATCGATGGCGAGCGGCTGACCTCCAACCCCAGGCAGCTGGACCGTATCCGCTCGCAGATCGGGATGGTCTTCCAGCATTTCAATCTTTATCCGCACCTCTCCGTACTGGAGAATATCACGCTGGCGCAACGCATCGTCAAGAAGCTCCCGAAAAGCGAGGCAGAGGCGAATGCCATGGCCCAATTAAAACGGGTCGGCATCCCTGAAAAGGCGGACTGCGCGCCCGCCCAACTCTCGGGGGGGCAGCAGCAACGGGTGGCGATCGCCCGAGCACTGGCCATGAATCCCAAGTTGTTGTTATTCGATGAACCGACCAGCGCGCTCGACCCGGAGATGATCAAGGAAGTGCTGGAAGTGATGCTCGCCCTGGCCAGGACCGGCATCACCATGATCGTGGTGACCCACGAAATGGGTTTTGCCAGGGCCGCGGCAGATGAGGTCGTATTCATGGATAAAGGCCAGATCGTGGAGAAAGCCCGCCCACAGGATTTCTTCGACCATCCCACCCAGGAGCGCACGCGGCTGTTCCTTTCGCAGATCCTGGACCGGTGAAATTAATTGGAAATAATAAGGTATCTATTTATCCCTTGGATCATGGATCCAACGGGCTGGATTCTGCCGTATGTAATCCTCTAATTTCCATAATTCATCTTCATCCCGGATAATATTATCGTAGAAATTCCTTTGCCAGAATGCCTGCCCTGCCGTCTGGCAATATTCATTGATCCTTCTTGCCGAAAATGTTTTAAACCCGCGGACGATTTCAGACAGGCTGTGGTTCCTCGTAGGGGCAGGTTTGCATGTGTTAGGGGCAGGGTTGAAACCTGCCCCTCCATGGCCTGCATGGCCATCACCCCCTACATGGCCGTCACCCGCATAGGTCCGCGGTGAGATGATCACGATCCCATGCACATGGTTTGGCATGATACAGAATGCACCCAATTGAACATTAAGATAATGATTGGGCAATTCATCCCAGGTTTTCTGGACGATAATACCCAAACCACCAATCCATGTTTAACAACACCCAATACGCATTGCCTGTCCCTAACAACGATCGTGATGAAAAAGCTCCCCACCCTGGAATAATCGTAACCTTTTAATCTTAATGAATTTTTTCTCTCAGAAAATGTGCCCATGATTCAGTTTATAATAATTTTCGTACAAGGCAAGAAAATGGATGAATTTAGCCCATCCGGAATCCTCTATAATTACCGACCGACACCTAACATTTATTAACCTGACTCAACAATCCTGCATTGACACATTTCTGAAAACAGGTAAAATTGACCTGTTAAATTTGAAAGAGTAGGAGTAACAATGGTTCCACAACCGAAACGAAAATTATCCAAGGGCCGCCGCGATCGTCGCCGCGCCCACGATGCGCTGACCCCCATGAATCTGGTGCAATGCGCCCACTGCGGTGAGATGATCCGCGGTCATACTGTCTGTCCCAAATGCGGGTACTACCAGGGCCGCGATATCCTCGCCATCGAAAAAGGCGACAAGAAGAAATAATCCGGTCCAATCGACCGATTTTTCCTGCCTCCATCCGTATCGCGGTGGAGGTTCTTTTTTTGACAGGGGGGTTCTTATTCCTGCGGGGTCCCTCGGATGCCCCCCTCCAAACCTGATCCGCCCCGCTCACGGCGGATTTTCACTGACCTTCTTTCTCATATGGGTATCAGCTCTTGCTTACCCCGATCATGGTATTAAAGGTTCCCGGCAACCGCTCCGGTCGTCTTGACATTCGGTGATTAATATTATACAATATCATTGACTAACCGTTCAATCAATCATTAATGGAGGTAAACATGTCCCCACGCGGTAATAAACTGAATGAGCAAATGCGGACGGATGCGATCGCTAAAATCACCAGAGCGGCTTTGGAGGTTTTCGCGGCCTACGGCTATTATGGCTCGACCATGGAAAAGATCATGAAAGTTTCAGGCTTGAGCAAAGGCCTGGTCTACCATTACTTCCCTTCCAAGGAGAAGGTGTTTTTCCATCTTGTGGATACGGCGCTTGAGATATCGAAAAACACCTGGGAAGATGCTTTTAACACGCCTGGCACCGCCTGGGAAAAAATTGAAAAACTTTCAGAAAACATCGTTAAGACCGCCTTTACCGATGAATCTTCGCTCTATTCTCTGATCATGGTACAGGCTGTAACAGAAGGAAAGGGTATTCCGGGGATTATGGAACATATTTCTCAACACCTGACACATTACTTTAAACTCCAGCCGCTCATCGTCGCAGCACAGAAATCTGGTGAAGCGGCACAGAGCAATCCGGATCTACTGATGATCACTTACGTCGCCCTGGTTCAGGGTATGGTGCTGTTTTTACTCAACGACGATGGGTTGAGGCAACAAATCACTCCTGACATATTCACAAATGTATTACGCAACACCGGGAGGTCCATATGATGAATCCATTATCCCTAGAGAAGCAAGATAGAGCCATGAAAGAGATCATCATCATCGGCGCCGGCATCGCCGGCCTCTCGGCCGGGTGCTATGGCCAAATGAACGACTATCAGACCCGGATCTTTGAGATGCACGACAAGCCCGGCGGGTTGTGCACTTCATGGAAGCGCCAGGGATACACATTTGATGGATGCATCGAATGGACGATCGGCTCGAAAGCCGGCAGCGAGGTAAATCGTATTTTTGCCGAACTGGGCGCCGTTCAGGGCCGGCAGTTTGTCGACCACACCGTGATCCATCGCATCGAAGGAGCCAACGGGTCGGCATTTACCCTTTATGCCGATATCGATCAACTGGAACGGCACATGAAGGAGCTTTCTCCCGCTGATTCCGCTGCGACCGAGGAGCTCTGCAGCATTGGGCGCCGTCTCACCCCCTTCGTCGACCTGGTCGAGCCATCCGGCCGGCTTGAGGGGATCAAGCTGGCTTTCAGGATGCTGCCCTTCCTGAGCATCTTGTTTAAGTACGGCAAAATCACATCGGAAGCATTCGCCGCGCGGTTCAGCGATCCCTTCCTGCGCCAGGCGCTACTAGCCTTCGCAGACATTAACGGCGGCACCGGCATTCCGGTGGCAGGTCTGATGTACATGCCGGCCGCGGCGCATATTCGGGACGCTGGCTATCCCATCGGCGGCTCACTCAAGTTCGCGCAGGCCATCGAGCGCCGCTATCTCGATCTCGGCGGCGAGCTGCACTACCGGTCCCGCGTCGATAAGATCCTGGTAGAGGCCGACCCCTCAGGTCGGGGCGATCGTGCCATCGGCGTCCGACTCATGGATGGCAGCGAGCATCGCGCTGACGTGGTCATCTCCGCCGCCGACGGCCACGCCACGATCTTTGACATGCTGGCAGGCCGCTACGTCAGTGACAAGATCCAGGCATATTTCGACAAATTGCCTGTTTATAAATCCTGGGTCCAGGTCTCCCTCGGTGTTGCACGCGACCTTTCCAATGAAGCCCCCAGGGTCAGCTATTGGCTCAAAAAGCCGATCGATATCGGGGGTGACAAGGTCGATCGCATGGATTTTCGCCATTTTTGTATGGACCCCTCGATGGCTCCTCCCGGTAAATCGGTCGTGATTGTGCAGTTCACGTCCGATCACGCTTACTGGAAGGCGTTATCCAAAGAACCCGGACGATACGAGGCGGAGAAAAAGGAAATTGCCGCCGAAGTCATCAGCCAGCTGGAGCACCGGTTGCAGGGCATCTCCGGCCAGGTCGAGGTGGTTGACGTCTCGACACCCATGACCGTCGAACGATACACCGGCAACTGGCAGGGGTCGCAGGAAGGCTGGCTGATCACACCCGACACCATCATGCTCATGGGCCGCGGGATGGACAAGACCTTGCCTGGCCTGAAGAATTTCTACATGGCCGGGCAGTGGGTGGAACCGGGCGGTGGTGTATCTTCCGCGGCATTATCAGGACGGGGCTTGATCCGCATGCTCTGCAGAAGGGACGATCGGAAGTTCAACAGCGGTCTGCCTGCAGTTCCATAGATCGCTCGATCTCGTTTTGGTTTTCGGGCGCCTCCCCTGCGACCGTAAATCAAAAACCCCCTGAGCAATAGCCCAGGGGGTTTTTCCTATATAGACGTAGATCCAGTACTTTAAGCGCGGTTGAAATACAGAAAACCTGCCCTGACTAGTCCTGTTCCGTCGGAGCGGGTTGCACACCCGCCCTGGCAGTCTCTTTCATGAACGGTTGGAAGCGCACCAGCAGCCTGCCGGGCAGCAACCCCTGCATGGTAACACCCCCCCGCCCGTGTTCGACCTTCTCCACCACCCCCTGGTCATGGAACAGCGAGATCAATTGCCCCTCTTTGTAAGGCAGCCTGACCTTGATCGGCAGCATCTGCTCGAATAACTCGGTCTCGATCTGGCGCATCAGGACATCCAGGCCGATTTTCTTCAAAGCGGAAACAGCCACCGAATTGGGGTAATTCTTCATCTTGTCGACCGCCAGTTGTGGGTCAGGCAACCGGTCGATCTTGTTGAGCACGCTGATGGTGGGGATCTCGGCTGCACCGATCTCCTTGAGCGTCTGGTGGACGGCTTCGGCCTGCGCCAGCGCATTCGGATGCGAGATGTCGATCACATGCACCAGCAGGTCGGCATCGCTGATCTCTTCCAGCGTGGCGCGGAAAGCCGCCACCAATTGCGTGGGCAGTTTCTGGATGAAACCGACCGTGTCGGTGAATAGCGCCAGGTGACCGCCGGGCAACTGCACGCGCCGCGTGGTCGGGTCCAACGTGGCGAACAGCTGGTCGGCCACGTAAACACCGGCTTTCGATAAGCGGTTCAGGAGGGTGGACTTGCCGGCATTGGTGTAACCCACCAGTGCCACCACCGGGATATGCGAGCGTTTTCTTTGGGCGCGATAACGACTGCGGTGCGCGCGCACCTTTTCCAGCTCCTCTTTCATGTGGCTGATGCCACGCCGGATGTCGCGTTTATCGACCTCGAGCTGGGTCTCGCCAGGTCCGCGTAATCCGACCCCGCCCACGTTACCCGTGCGACCGGCACCACCGCCCGCCTGGCGGGCCAGGTGGGTCCAGGCGCGGGTCAGGCGCGGCAGGCGATACTCGTACTGCGCCAGCTGGACCTGCAGGATACCCTCGGCCGTGCGGGCATGCTGCGCGAAGATATCCAGGATCAGCGCCGTGCGATCCACCACGCGCACATTTTCACCGAATTTTTCCTCCAGCTCCCGCAGGTGGCGTGGAGACAGTTCGACGTCGAACAGGACCACCTCCGCCAGGGTCTCCTCGATCAGCATCTGGATCTCCTCGACCTTGCCGGAGCCAATGAAGGTATTCGGATTGGGATGATTGAGATGCTGGCTGATCTCGCCGACCACATCCAGCCCGGCAGTATCCGCCAGGAGTGCCAGCTCGGCCAGCGAGTCCTCCAGTGTTAACAAATGGCTGTCGCCAAACAATTCAACACCCACCATGAAGGCACGCTCGCGCGGCCGGCTGGTCGGTTCTGCTATTTTTTTTGACATAGGATCAACTTCTTTTCTATTAATGCACCCACGCGGCTATGCGCGCCACCGCTTCTTTAATGCGCTCCGTGTCGGCACCCAGAGAGATGCGCAAATATCCCTCGCCGTATTGTCCATACACCACGCCGGGAGTGGTCGAGACACCGGTCTCTTCCAACAGCCGCGAGCAGAAGCTCATGCTGTCGGACTCCCCTGCCGGCAGGCGTGCCCAGACGTAGATGGCAGCCTTGGGTGTTTCAATCTGGAAACCAACCGCCAGAAGCGCCTCCAGGATGATGTCTCGGCGCAGCTGGTAGATGGCGTTGCGCTCCTCCAGCCAGCCCTGATCGCCCTCCAAAGCAGCCATGCCGGCTTCCAGGATGGGTAAGAAAACCGAGGTATCGACCTGGCTCTTGTAGGTTGACAGCATCTTGATCACATCCGCATTGCCAACCGCCATGCCCAAGCGCCAGCCGGCCATGTTGTAGGTTTTGGAGAGTGAGTTGAACTCGACCGTGATCTCCTTCGCACCCGGCAGTTCCAGGATCGAGGGGGCATGGTAGCCATCGAAACACACATCGGCATAGGGCGCATCATGGGCCACCAGGAGATTGTATTTACGGGCGAAATCAAGCGCCTGTTGGTAGAACGCCAGCGTGGCGATGGCGCCGGTGGGATTGTTGGGGTAGTTTAACCACAGTATTTTTGCCTTGCGGGCAACATCTTCGGGGATGTCTTCAAGACGCGGCAGGAAACCGTTTTCGGCCAGGAGGGGCATGCTGTGCACCGACGCTCCAGCGATGATACCGCTGGCCGAATAGACCGGGTAGCCAGGGTCCGGGACCAGCACGACATCCCCGGGATTGACCAGCACCTGGGAAAGGTTGAACAAGCCTTCCTTGGAACCGATCAGGGCGATGGTTTCCGTGTCGGGATCGACTTCCACACCAAAGCGCCGGCCATAATATTCGGCCGTGGCACGTTTGAAAGCGGGCGTACCCCCGTTGGGCGTATAACCGTGTGCATCCGGGCGTTTGGCCGCCTGGTACAGACGTTCGATGATAAAATCGGCCGGCGGCAGGTCAGGCGACCCGATATCGATGCGGATGATATCCATATCCCTGGCTTTCAGTTCAGCCAGTCGCTTGCTGAGCGAAGCAAAAAAGTAGGGTTTAAAATCAGCAATACGTTGAGCAGGTTCGTAGACCATGTCGGCATTTCCTTCCATTTGTGAGCAGGATGCTAATTATAATCGAGCCCCTATTTCCCCATCATGTTTACCAGCCAGTGGTAGAGCGTTGTTCCGGCAGCATCCAGGCTCGCAGCCGAAACCTTGTCGAGGGTATCCTGCGAGGTATGCCACCAGGGATAATCGAAGTCGATCAGCAGGACTGACGGTATGCCCCGCTCGATGAATGGCAGATGGTCATCCAGCATGGTGTACTTCACAGAAGGCGGAAATTGGTCGCCATATCCCTGTTCGGCGGCTACAGACCAGATGGCATCCGTCAAGGCCTGATCAGAATTCCCCTCCTGATAGATAGTCAGATCGGCATCCCCAATCATGTCGACCACGACGACCGCATCCGGCCGGCCATCGAGGTGATCCGCGAAATAACTCGAACCCATGATCCAGTCCCAGCCATCCAGGTTTCCCTGGTCCTCGGCATCAAAAAAGACCAGCCAGGTCTGGCCGGGCAGATCCGGCGGTAACGAGCGCGACAACCCGAGCAGGATCGCCACACCCGAGGCGCCATCGTTCGCCCCGGGAACCGGATTTCCCTTGGCTGCCACACTCTCATCCTGATTTGCCACCAAACGGCTGTCGTAATGCGCGCCCAACAGGATCCAGGGCGTACCCGAACCGCGTTTGGCGATCAGGTTCCGGATGGGATACCCGTTAACCTCAGCAGTTTGTTCCTCCACGTGCCATCCAAAATCAGTCAAAGCCACCAGGATCAAATCACCCGCCTGTTGGTGTGCTTCGCTGCCGGGCGTGCGCGGACCGAAAGCCAGCTGGGTTTCGACATCTGATAAAGCTTGTTTTCCATTGAAAACACCTTCACCATAGTTTGTCGTCAAGAGACTGATCCCAAGCAGCACCAACGCAAGGCAGGCGCTCAACAGGAGAATCGATAATCCCTTCCTTTTTCCTTGATCGTTCGATTTAGATCGATTCATCCTGCATCCATCCTTTAAAATGCGCCAGCGCGCGTTCTGCTATTAAGGCATGTTTTTCACGCTTACCGATGCGCTTCCCGGCCGGCTCCAGCTCGGGCAGCAAACCAAAATTAGCTTTCATGGGTTGGAAGGACTCCAACTCAGCCCCGCTGATGTACCGGCAGAGTGCTCCCAGCATGGTCGTGCGCGGCGGACAGACCGCTTCCCGTCCTTCTGCCAGGCGCGCGGCGTTAATGCCCGCCAGTGCACCGGTGGCGATGCTGCCCAGGTAGCCTTCCACGCCCGTCAACTGCCCGGCGAAGAGCAGCTCCTCCCGCCCGTGAAAACACAGGTTTTGATCCAGAAGTATCGGAGAGGCGATAAAGGTGTTGCGGTGCATCTGCCCGAAACGCACGAATTCCGCCTTTGCGAGCCCGGGCACCAGGCGAAAGACACGCGCCTGTTCCGGGAAGGTCAGATTGGTCTGGAAACCGACCAGGTTGTACAGGCTGGCAGACAGGTTGTCCTGGCGCAGCTGGATCACGGCAAACGGGCGTTTACCTGTGCGCGGATCGCGCAGCCCGATCGGTCGCATTGGTCCGAAAGCCAGGGAATCCTCGCCGCGCCCGGCCAGGACCTCCACCGGCAGGCAACCCTCAAAGAAACGTCCCTGCCCGGCGGTCACACCCTGATTAATCTGCCCCTCAAATTCATGCAGTTGGATGCGTTCTGCAGCCAACAGAGCTTTTACAAATAGATGATACTCCTCTTGATCGAAGGGACAGTTAATGTAATCGCCCTGCCCGGATTCCTCGCGATCGTAGCGCGAGGCCCGGAAGGCGATCGTCATTTCGATCGAACCGGCCGTAATGATGGGTGCAATGGCATCAAAAAAGAAGAGGTGTTCCGCGCCGGTCAGGAGCGCGAGCGCACCTGCCAGTTTTGGAGAAGTCAATGGACCACTGGCTACCACGGTTATACCCTGAGGGATGGCCATCACCTCCCCACGTAAGACTTCGATGCCTGCCTGGCGGGCGATCTCATCCCCCACCTCGGCTGAAAACTTTGCCCGGTCGACCGCCAGCGCCCCACCGGCCGGCAGAGCTGACCTTTCAGCACAGGCGACCAAATGGGATCCCAACAGGCGCAGCTCCGCCAGCAACAGTCCGGAGGGGCGGTCCGGCAGGCAGGAACCAAGCGAGTTGGAACAGACCAGCTCCGCCAGGTCGCCACCGGTATGCGCGGGGGTCATGCGCTCAGGCCGCATCTCGTGCAGTCTGACCTTTAAACCGCGCCCGGCTGCCTGGAGTGCCGCTTCGCAGCCGGCCAGCCCGCCACCAATCACCGTTAACCTGGTATTCCTTCGTGTTTCCATGCGATTATCGCGTGAATTGTATCATCAACAAAATGACCCAGGCTGGTACATTTCTTCAACACCTGGCACAAACCTTGCAACAATAGGGCACAGCGATTAAAATAAAAGGAAGGTGCATCATGTTACAAACTCACCGACCAGTCATGCGGCCCCTGACGACCGCCCACCTGGCACAAACCATGACCCTGCTCAGCCTCTCGGCTGACGAACTGAAGCAGCAGATCGAATCGGAGTTGGCCTCCAATCCGGCGCTGGAAATGACCGATGAACGCCGCTGCCCGAACTGCCAGCGCCCATTACCCGGCAACAGTCCCTGCCCGACCTGCTCGAGTGCCTCCCCGACGGCACCGGACGATGCGATCGTCTTTATCTCCCCGCGGGATGATTTCCATCCCTCGCACGGAATTTCATCGGACGAAGACCAGGCTGATGACAACGTCGCCCCGGTCACGGAAGATCTGCCAACCTTCGTCTTCCGTCAGATCGCCCCGGATGTCGATCCGCAAAAACGCACCATTGCCGCCTATCTGCTCACCCACCTGGATGAGGATGGCCTGTTGACCATTGCCCCGGTGGAAGTTGCCCAATATCATCATGTCCCCATGGATGTGGTCGAATCGGTGCGCAACATGATCCAGCATGCCGAACCGCTGGGCGTGGGTTCCATAACCACCCAGGAAGCCATGCTGGTCCAGCTCGACCACCTCTCAGAGAGTCGCAGTATTCCCCACATGACCCGCACAGTGATCGAACAGGGCATGGACATGCTCAGCCGACGCCAGTACAGCGAGCTGGCGCATAAATTGGGATGCAGCTTGCGCGATGTGAAAGAAGCTGCCCAGTTCATCACTGAAAACCTGAATCCGTTCCCGGGCCGCTCGCACTGGGGTGATGTGCACGAAGGTGAAAATGCACCGCTCCAGGTCTACCGCTCACCAGATGTCATCATAAGCCATATCAATGAAGACTCCACCAAACCCCTGATGGTCGAGATCATCATGCCGCTGGCCGGGACGCTGAGGGTGAATCCGCTGTTCCGCAATGCCCTGCGCCAGAATTCCGAGTATAAAGAGGACTGGAAGAACGACCTGGAACGCGCAGCGTTGTTCGTCAAATGCCTGCAGCAGCGCAATCACACCATGCGCCGGCTGATGCAGCGCCTGGTTGCCATCCAGAAGGATTTCATCGACCACGGTGAAGTCTATCTTAAACCGCTAACCCGCGCTTCGCTCTCGGTCGAATTGGAAGTGCATGAGTCGACCATCTCGCGCGCCGTATCATCCAAGACCGTGCAGTTGCCCAACCGGCGCATTATCCCGATGTCGAAATTCTTCGACCGCAGCCTGAACCTGCGCACCATCCTCAAGAACATCATCGTACAGGAAGGTCACCCGCTGAGCGATTCGGAACTGGTCAAGCTTCTGGATGCCCGCGGCTACAAGATCGCCCGCCGAACGGTGGCCAAGTACCGCGCCATGGAAGGCATCCTGCCGGCGCATTTACGCCACGCCTGAGGAATTGCCAGCCGCCATGCATGATGTCAGAGCCTATCAATCGGTCCTGCCGGAAAACTGGCGGCATAAGAAGAATTCCATCCTCGACGATCTTGAGCAAGTTCTAAACTATATCGATGCGCCTGTATTGGTCCTTTCCGATACAGGCGTCATCCTGTATACCAACAGCGCCCTGCTGGATCTGACCTCCTACAACCTGGATGAGTTGATCGGCGGGCGGGTTGAAACGATCCTGCCAGAGTACCCCTTCGCAGGGGAGGA